>Ga0187893_10000988_pt1 | contig 71057 bp, 52 predicted proteins | sample MA1701074metaG_FD_139574 | JGI IMG/M metagenome (GOLD analysis project Ga0187893, IMG submission 139574) | White microbial mat communities from a basaltic lava cave in the Kipuka Kanohina Cave System on the Island of Hawaii, USA - MA170107-4 metaG ...
CAGCCGAACGATCCACCTTTTCATGCCGATCCTCCTTGTCCGCGGGCAACGTGCCCGCAATCAAGAGGATCGGCTCTTTACCTCCGAAACCCGCAACTTCAGCCGGAACGATCCACTAGGCCGGGAATCGAAGTCTTCCACTTGATGTTTTCGCCGCTTTTGACTTTCCAAGTCGTCGGGGGGTCGCCGCTGCCCAGCCCGGAGCCGTTGGGGCCGCGGAAGGAGGGCCAGTTTTCCGCGTGGCCGGCCGCCGCAACAAATCCAAAAAGAAAGTAAGCCCATCCGAGTGACTTCACAAACGTGTTCATATGGCAAGAACTCCTATGCGGTTTTTTCGCGCCCGCCGGGCGGATGATAGCCCGGTCATGCCCGCATGCAAAGCGTCTGCACAGCTTCTTACGCGACGAACGAATTGATCAGTCTTCAACCCCCGGGCGAGAAAGTCCGCGGTACGCCAAGGCACGTTCGAAGGGAGTCAAGGAACCGCTTGCCATGAGTAAGCGACTCGACAGTTTTTGTGTTGATCCCGGCGATGAAAATGATCCCAAGGCTTTCCAAAAACCTGAACCGGTACTTCGCTGTCGACCAGGAGCATCGGTTGCACACTGGGGTCGGGATCGATGCCTGCCGTGGAGAATCGGTCAAACGCATTCTTCCGCGTCTCACCGGCAACCACATGCGGCATCGGCCTCTTGAGACCGGCACTTTCAAATAGATTTTCAAAACCCTCGCGGCACCGGGTTCGCCGCGATTTGTAGATTCCCCCTCCCTCCACATCAATCTCTATACTCAACCGCAGTCCCGGGGCGCCGGGGTTTCCTCCGATTTATCGCGGAATAGAAGGGCCGCCTCTCATGCGCACTCAAGCATGGGGCACGATCGCAAGCAACGCTTCAGCGCCCAACCGGCCCGAATTCGGGGGGTGGGATCACCGGCTGAAGAAGTTATCGAACAGCGCTCCGAAAAACGTGGACAGTATTGCCACGATCAGCGATGCAATCTGAGTCAGAAAATCCGGTGACGTGAAAAAACCGCCTAAATCCAACATGACCTACCCCTTTCTAGAAAACCCTGTTCACCGCGCCTTCACCCCATTCTATGACCCACCACGTGGGCGGCAAGCGTAGTGGCGCGGCCTGGCGCCGGTTGGGCGAGGCAGGTTCCTACAGTTCGATTCGCAAACTGAAATAATGATCTGCACCAGGTCGATCCGCGACGCCAGGCCGTGGAATTGTGGTCTCGGCGGGTCGGGACCTGACTTCTTGTATGACTATGCCACCAAGTTCCTCGGCCTGACCCCCTGTCAGACCGTGCCACACGGACTGACTTCATAAGACCGTGACACCCAAATGGGATGCACGCGTAACCCACGGCAACTTGCGGATCGTCGGAGCGAAACCGATAGTGAAGGGAAGGGAGTGTGCCATGGCAAACGTTTTGGTTACCGGTGGAGCGGGGTTCATCGGTTCGCATTTGACGACCCGGCTCGTGGAGTTGGGGCACGCGGTGCGCGTGATGGACGATTTCTCCACCGGCCATCGGCGAAATCTGGACCTCATCGCCAACAAGATCGAAATCCTTCCATGCGATTTTCGATATGAGGAAGAGTGTCTGCGGGCGTGCATGGATGTCGAGTTCGTTTTTCATCAAGGGGCGATCCCCTCGGTTCCCAAGTCGGTGGATAACCCCCAGGCCAGCCATGACGCCAATGTGAATGGCACGTTCAACCTCTTGGGGGCGGCCGTCCACCACAAAGTGAAGCGATTCATTTACGCGGCGAGCAGTTCGGCCTACGGCAATAGCGACGTTTCCCCGAAGCACGAGGGAATCAAGCCCGCGCCGTTGAGCCCGTACGCCGTTCAGAAGCTGACCGGCGAACACTATTGTCGCGCATTCACCGAGTGCTACGGATTGGAAACGATCTCCTTGCGATATTTCAATGTTTTCGGACCGCGGCAGGATCCCAAGAGCCAGTACGCCGCGGCGATCCCCGCGTTCGTCACCTCTATGCTCCATGGCGAGCCGCCGATCGTTTACGGCGACGGTGAACAAACCCGCGATTTCACCTACATCGATAACGTCGTTCACGGCAATCTTCTGGCCATGAAGGCCGCCAATACTCAAGGCGAATCGGTCAACGTGGCCTGCGGCGGGCAACTCAGCGTGAACCGGGTCATCGCCGAAATCAACCGACTCCTGGGCACGCGCGTGAAACCGCTGTACGTCCCCCATCGCGCTGGAGACGTCATGCACTCCTGCGCCGACATCCGCCTGGCCGGGAGATTGCTGGGTTTTACTCCAACCGTTTCGTTCGAGCAGGGCCTGCGGCTCGCGATCGACTACTACCGCTCGCTTGTGTAACGGGACCACCCCCCGGCTGCGGGACGCCTGGCGATTTGCTATACTTGTAATAGAGTCCGGGTGCCCACACGGCCTGCGGAAACTCAGATTTCGCTCCTGATGCCCGTGACGTTTGCGCGTAGAGTTTCGCCCAGAGTGGCTGTGATCGCACCAGGAATCCGACCATGAGGTAGCGTGTCGGGCCCATCAACCCCTATCCTGTCGCGGCTGTCGCGGTTGCGCACATCAGTGCGTCGTCGTCTGATTCTGTTTGGTTTGTTCGCCGTGGGTGGAGGGGGGATCGCCTCGTTTCTGACCGTCGTCAGCTTGGATTGGCTCTTGCGGCTTCCCGCCGTGCTCAGGATCGTGGTGACGGTGTTCTTTGTCACTGGCTTCTTCGCCGCGTTCCACCACTGGATTGTTCGGCCCTTGCAGGCTCGGGTCGGCTTACAAGAACTGGCGTCGCGGCTCGAACGCCGATTTCCCCTGTTTGCAGACGGGCTCTCCAGCACAGTGGACTTTCTCGACCGTGGCGGGTTCGGCTCGCCCGCTCTGGTCGCCGAAGTCATCCGCTCGACCGAAAGCCAACTCAAGGGAGTCCGAATCGAGTCGGCCCTGACTGCGCGGCCGATCGTTCAACTGGGCCTGCTGGTGGGCGGCGCCGCCACGGCGCTTTCCGCCCTGGCCGTGATATCTCCGGGTTGGATTCACACCGGATTGCTTCGTTACGTTTATCCCTTTGGACCCACCGAATGGCCGCGAAACACGATGATTCGACCGATCACCCAGTTGGCCACCGTGGCCTTGGGTGAATCCGCGGTGGTGGCCATGCGTATCGAGCGGGGATGGACCGAGTCCCTGAGAGCGCTGCTCCGTCTTCGTCAGGCCGATGGAAGCGAAGCGGCGCTGGCCATGCAGCGGGAGCCGGATGGGCTTTACACCGCCACGGTTGACGCGGTGACGGCCGATCTTACGTTTTGGTTTGAGGCGGGCGACGGAACGTCGGAGAACCAACCGGGCCTTATCCGCGTGGTTCGGCGTCCGGAGGTTCTCGACGCCCATGTTCGGATCGACTCACCCGCGCACGCCGAAGTCCGCGGCACGCGCATCGCTTCGCTGATGGACGGAGCGGTTCATGCGCCGATCGGATCCCCCATTGAGATTCGCATCCGCGCGAGCAAGGCGATTCGCCGGTCGGCAGAGCCGGATCGCGTTGGGTTGCAGGTGGAGAGCGGTGAAACGGTTCCCTTGCAGGTTGCCGAGGATGATTCGCAGCAGCTTTTTGCGAGGCTCGAGGTCGCGGGGAACCTTCGATTCCGGCCGGAACTCGAGGATGAAGAGGGTTTCCGCAATTTCGGAGCCCCCGTGTATTCCATCCTCGCGGACCCGGATCGGCTCCCCACGTTAAACATTGTTTCTCCGCGAGGCGACACGGAAGTGACGGTTCAGGGCAGTGTCACCCTGGTGGTTCATGTCGAAGACGACTTCGGCCTGCGTACACTCGAACTGCTCACGGAGCGCCTTTCGTCGGATGTCGTGCACCGGCTCGATCTGATGACCTCGGCGGCCAAGGCACTTGCCGAAGGACGAGTCAAGGCGGACGTGTCACACCTTTGGCAGCCCGCCGGACCAAACGTGGTCGCGGGCGACGTTTTCATCCTCTCCGCCCTGGCCACGGACAACTGTCCCTCGGTTGCCGACGGTCAGCCCGGGCGATCGCCATCGATTCGCGTCAAGATCATCAGCGATTCGGAATTCGAATCCCGCCTGCGGGACGAACTGGCGGCCGTCGAGGAGCGGATTCGCCAATCGGCATTGGAACAAACCGATCTGGTGGATCGAACCGCGACATTGGTTCGCTCCGAAGATTCACCCGCCGCGTTGGCCGGCAAGGAATTGGAAACGGCGGCTTCGCTCGCCTCGCAGGAGAACCGGCTCGGGCGTCGCATTCAGGAAATTGGTCGACGAGTGACCGGACTGGTGGATTATCATCGGCGGAATCGACCGGACGACGGCGAAGGGCGCGGTCGACTTTCGGCCATGGCCGGGCGGATCGACGAAATCGCAACCGGTCTTGCTCTTCCCGCCGCCCAGGACCTGACGCGGGTGTATCAACAGACCGAAGCGGGCCCTCAGCAAGAGGCCCTTCGCGACGCCGCGAAAAAGGAGGCGGAGGCGGCCGAGCGGCTTCGCCTGCTGTTGAAGGACGTGGCCCAATGGGGCACGTTGCAGAGCGTCGTCACCCGCGCGTTGGATCTGGTGGATCGCCAGAGCGGCGTCCTGACTCAAACGGCGAAAATCGGGCAAGCCACGCTGGGAAAAACGCCCGACGCGCTTTCCGCCGACGAGGCCGCCGCGATCAAAAAAACCCAGCGGCAACAGGAGCAGATCGCCCGCGATGCAGAGCAGCTCCTCGCTCGAATGGAAAAACTCGTCGCCGCGACGTCGGAGAAGGATCCGACCGGCGCCGAGGCGATTGAGACGGCCCTTCGCGCCGCGGCTTCGCAGGACCTGGTGAAACGGCTCGCGTCGGCATCGGCGGCGATCGGAGACAACCGCACCTCGGCCGCGACCACCGAACAGAAAAGCGCCCTGGCCGCGCTTCGATCCATGCTCGATGCCCTTCGGGAACGCGACGCCCGCGAACTGGAAAACCTGCAAAAGCAGCTCGATCGCGCCGAGGAAGAAGTCGCCTTGTTGCTTCGCGAACAGATTGCCCTCAAGGCGGCCACGGAAAAGGCGGCCACGGAACCGGATCGACTGGGCGAGCCGGGCCGAGAGCAAGGTGCTTCCCGGCTTGGTGAGCTCGGACAGGAGCAGAGCCGCATCCGCCGCAACACGAAGTCGCTCTCCGAGGAGATTTTGGAGATCGACCGATTGGCCGCGGCGGGCCGGTTGGTACGCGACGCGGTCGCCCCGATGACCCAGGCCGAACAGCGGCTCCACGCCGTCAAGCCGGATTCCGCCACGCTTTCTCAGACCGAAGCCATCGAATTGCTCGGCGCCGCCTCGGAAAAGCTGAAGGAGATTCTCGCGGACGCGGAGCAGGAAGCCCTTCTGCGAACCCTGAATGAGATTCGCGAGGAACTCGAGACCCTCCTGGAGGGACAAACGGCGATCAACCAGGGCATCGAAAAATTGCTGCGTTCGGTGGAAACGACCGGCAAGTTGACCCGCGTCGAGATTCGTGAAGCCTCGCGGCTGGCGCAGCAGGAACTCGACTCGCGCACAAAACTCAACGATATCCTTCCCGATCTCGACCGCGTTCCGGTCTACGAATCGGTCCTCACCCGCGTGGGAGGCTGGATGGACTCGGTACGGACCTGGCTCGAAACCCGGAAAATCGACGAAGGGGCCCTCGCGACCGGTGAACGCATCGCCCGCAGTTTGCGCAATCTCATCGCCGCGATTCAGCGTACCCAGCAGCTTCCCGTCAAGACCGACTTCGTCGAGCGCGGCGGCGGAGATGGGGGCGGAGAAGGCGGCGCGATGCAGGGCAAGGCGGTCCCGCCCGTCGCCGAACTCCTCGTGTTAAAACAATTGCAGGAGGATGTAAACGAACGCACGCGCGGTTTCCATCGTGAAATCAAACCGGAGAACCCGACCGAGAAGGATTTGCGGGAACTGACCGTGCTGAGCGAAGACCAGAAAGAGATCCGGCGGCTCGCGGACATGCTCGGCGGAAGGGCGGGAACGGAGTGAAGGTGTCCATGAAAGTCATTGCACACAAGTCCTGCCTCGCCGCGAGTTGTTTATTCTTGTCCGTCGCAGAGGGCCAGGATCCGGGGCAAGAGACCAAGCCGACGCAGGAGAAAAAGGAAGACCTGGGAGAACGGCTGATACGCAAAGCGTCGACCGACGGCGACGAAGGAGTGATGGACGGGCTGGTTCGGCTGATGGACGAATCGGCGGAGCGACTCGAACTCCAATTTGACCCCGGCAAACGGACCCAGGAAGTCCAGAGCCGAATTCTGACGGAACTCGACGAGGCTATACAAATGGCTTCAAAAAAAACCGCCCCGAAATCCCGATCGTCCAAGCCGAGCCGCGGCGATCGGCGATCTTCCGGCAGATCGGATGCTCCGCCGGCAAAGGATCCTTCAAAGGACGAGGGAACGCCCTCGCCACGAGGCGAGCCTGGGGAATCGGCTCGGAAAGGATCGGCGGCGTCGGTCGACCCGGAAGGCGGGGCGTTGCGCGAGGTCCGACGGTCCTGGGGCCATCTTCCGGAAAGGGAGCGCGACGAGGTCATCCAGGGCATCAACGAGGCGTACATCGAGCGGTTCAAGATATGGATCGAAAAGTACTACCAGGCCCTGCAGGAGGCCAAGGAATGAACGGATCAAATCAATCCGCCGGGCGCTGCGACGAGTTTCATATAGCGGGTGACGGGATCGGGCTGCTCGGTCGGGTGGATCCATTGCTGAGACGCGCACCGTGGATCGGGGCTGTGTTATCCGTATTGGCAACCGGGCCGGCGTCGCCGGGTGACCCCCCAAAGGGCTCCGCCGCCGAATCACCGCGCCCCTCGGCATCGCTGGCCACGGAAGTGACGCCCCAACAGAACGAAGCGATCGCACGCGGTCTTGCCTGGCTGTCCTCTCAACAGGCTGAGAACGGGGCCTACGGGCAGCTTTCGCACTACGGTCCGCACGTCGGCATCACCGGATTGTGTGGCCTCGCGTTCATGTCCGAAGGGAGCGTTCCGGGGCGCGGGCGATACGCCGATTCCGTGGACAAGTGTCTCGGCTTCATCCTCGATCACAGCACGGAAAGCGGCCTGCTGGCCGCCCAGACGTCTCATGGGCCGATGTACGACCACGGTTTCGCGGCGCTGTTTCTGGCCGAGGCCCACGGGATGAGCCGCCGCCCGGACCTGCGCGAAAAGCTCCGCCGGGCCGTCCGCCTGATCGTCAACACCCAGAACAACGAGGGCGGCTGGCGCTATCAGCCCGTCCGCAACGACGCCGACATCTCCGTAACGGTGTGCCAGGTAATGGCACTTCGCTCCGCGCGAAACGCGGGGATCTACGTCGACAAGACGGTTATCGACGCGGCCACGGAGTATGTGAAGGCCAGCCAGAATCCCGACGGCGGCTTCCGGTACATGCTCGATTCCGGGGGATCGGCCTTCGCCCGGTCGGCGGCCGGTGTCGCGGCCCTCCAATACGCCGGCGTGTACGCCGGAGAGGAAGTCGAACGCGGACTCGAATACGTCGTTCGGTTCATTCCCCCGCAGGATCAGACCGTGGGTCACTATTTCTACGGTCACTACTACGCCGCCCAGGCCATGTATCTCGGCGGCGACCGCTATTGGCAGCGCTGGTGGCCCGCTGTTCGCGACGAGCTGATCGAGAAGCAGTCCGCAGACGGTTCGTGGCGCGGACAGGCTGGACCGGAATACGGAACCGCCATGGCCTTGATTATTCTTCAGATGCCCAACCGGTTGTTGACGATCTTTCAGAAGTGACGAGATGAACGGAACACGGAAAACAAAGATCGTCCGCGCGGCGCGCCGATTGGCTCGCCGCGGGAACTTTCCAGGGGGCATGGTCCCGGCGGCGGCTCTCGCGATATGGATCCCGTGGTCGGCGGCCGTTCACGGAGCCGACCCCGGCGGAGAGGCGGTGGACGTTGTCCTGCGCATGGTGGATCGTGACGCCGTCGCGGCACGACTCCGGCGATTTACTTTCAGTGAAGGAGCCCTGGTTCGAATCGCCGCCGATCCCGATACGACGATCCCGGCCCGAAGCCTCGTCCGCATCGCCGTTCAATCTCCGGTGCTCACCGGCGGGCGCTGCGAAACTTCGCTCCTGCTGGCCGGCGGCGACGCGCTGTGCGGTCGAATCCTGGGGCGCGATGGTGATCAGGTCGTCCTCGACGCCGTGGATGTCGGGAGCGTCACGCTTCCGCTCGAGGTGGTGACCGGATTGTTGACCTCCAAGGCCGCGCAGCCCGCGTACCAGCACTCCGCGGACTGGCTCAGCGAGAATCCCCCCGGCTCCGAAGACCGCCTGCTGTTGACCAACGGGGATTTCGCCCGCGGGTTCCTCATCGCGATGGATCACGAGGGGGTGACGCTGGACACCGACGCCGGCGAATCGAAGATACCGTTTCGCAACATTGTCGCCGGACAGTTTCAACCTCCGCCCGCCGCGCCGCTCGAAATCATTCACGGAATTCTCACGCTGCGCTCCGGAGGACGCCTCACGGTCCGGGAAATCGAATGGTCGGACACGGCCGTTCGCGTGCAAACCGTTCACGGAATGCCCTTGCAGATTGAGGCGGAGCGCATCGCCCGTCTGGACATCGTGGGCGGGCGTTGGGAATGGGTCTCGGCCCGCGAACCCTTGAGCTTCGCGCATACGCCTATGCTCTCCCTCGGTTGGCCTTACCACAACAACCGCAACGTGCTGGGCCGAAAGCTCATCGTCGGCGGGGAGGGCTTTCAGCATGGCATCGGGGTTCACAGCCGCTCCACGCTGATTTACGAACTAAAGGGCGAGATTCGCGAATTCGTCACCTCCTTCGGCCTCGACGACGATAGCGGACCGCTCGCCGATGTCTCGGTGTTTATCCTGGTCGACGGAACAAAGAAATTTGAGCAAGTCGGCGTCCGCCGAGGCAAGCTCTACGGCCCGGTCCGGCTGGATGTGGCCCGTGCCAACCGCATCGAACTCATCTGCGACTTCGGTCACAACGGCGACGTTCAGGATCGGTTCGACTGGATCGAAGCGGCGCTGATCCGAGAGTGATGCGCCCTCTGGAGAGGGAAGGGGAAAGGGCCGTTTGTTTACCGTGGCCGCGCCCGCTTGTTGAAAAGAGTCAAAGATCGAGAATGGGGTAGTGCGTTAGTTGATTGTAATCATGATCGCGCCGTCGACGACGTTCCCTATCCCGTTGGGTACAGAGGCGTGGTAGGCGATCAAGGCAACATGTACGACGACGCACTCGTCGAAATCAAGTCGGCGATTCGGTTCCTGGCGGAAGTTTTTGGAATTAGGGCAATGACTTGCTTATTGGCAGTGAAACTCGCAATCGTAGCAAGCTGCTGCGAGCCGGTAGTGCCCGTTGCAGCCAGGCAACTGGATTGTCCGGCCATCGTTGCCTCGCAAACGATGAAGCACGCGGCTACGATCGTCAATTCAACTTTGCCCTTTGCCGAGTTCGACCATGCAGTTCGGTTTCTGAGCAGGAGTTCACGATCGCCCGAGGAACGAGTGCGCTGGTGGCGCAGCTGGGGTGACCTGCCCCCAGTTTAGGTACCAGTCGCTATAAGAATCGGTGTACCTGTCATCTCACCTTTCCCCGCCTGCGGGAGCGGGCGGAGCGATCTCGCAAGTGCCGACCGCCATCGACGTCCGATTGTCACGCGGCGCCTTTCATGCCAACCAACAAAGGCTATTTTTTTGCCCCCGCGTGGTCTTTGCCCTTGCGGTTCTTGGCGATGATCTCTTCTTGCACCGTGCCGGGGGCGCGGCGGTAGGCGGCAAACTCCATCGAGAATGTCGCGCGGCCCTGAGTGAGCGAGCGAAGGTCGGTGCTGTAGCCGAACATGTTGGACAGGGGTACCTCGGCCGTGAGAATCACGGCGATTCCTTTCATCTCGGTGCCCATGATCAGCCCGCGGCGCGAAGCGATGTCGCCGGAGACGCCGCCTTGGTATTCCGTGGGGACTTCGACTTCGACTTTCATGATAGGTTCGAGCAGACAGGGCTTGGCATCGCGGACGGCCTCCTTAAAGGCTGCTCGGGCACAAAGCTGAAAAGCCAGATCGGATGAATCCACGGCGTGCGAGGAGCCGTCCTCCAAAACCATCTTCACGCCGACGACTTCGTAACCCACCAGCGGCCCTTTCCCCCGAGCCATCTGGAAGCCCTTGTCCACGGACGGAATGTATTCGGTGGGCACGCGGCCGCCGGTGACTTTGTTCTCGAATTCGTAGGGCGTTTCGCCGTTGAAATCGATGGGCACGATGCGGCCGACCACGTGAGCATATTGTCCGGCGCCGCCGGTCTGCTTCTTGTGCTTGTAGTTGTATTCCGCCTCGATCGTCGGGGCTTCCTTGTACTGCACCTTGGGCTGACCGACGACGACGTTGCACTTGTATTCGCGGCGCATGCGCTCGACGTACACGTCCAGGTGCAGCTCTCCCATCCCTGAAATAATCGTCTCGCCCGTTTCTTCATCGTGGTGGGCATGGAACGTGGGGTCCTCTTTCACGAACCGGTTGAGGGCCTTGGAGATCGCATCGCGGTCCGGGTTTCGCTCGGGAGTGATCGCGATCGAAATCACCGGCTCCGGACAATGGATGCTTTCGAGTGAAACGCTGATGTCGGGATCGCACATCGTGTCCCCGGAAACGCACTCGATGCCGGTGACGCCGACGATGTCGCCGGCCTGAGCCGTGTCCACGTCTTCCCGCTTGTTGGCGTGAAGTTGATAGATGCGAGAAATTCGCTGCCGCTTTCCGGTTCGGGCGATCTTGTATTGCGTCGCCCGATTGAGTTTCCCCTGGTACACGCGAACGTACGTAAGTTGACCGAACGGTTCATCCACGATCTTGAACGCCATGGCCACCAACGGTCCGTCGGTATCCGCGGTGATGCTGATCTCGGCGCCTTCGTTGGCGTTGTCACAGGCGAAGGCCACTCGATCGAGCGGGGACGGCAGGTAGCGCGCCACCGCGTCGAGCAGGCACTGAACGCCTTTATTCTTATAGGCCGAGCCGAGCAATACGGGGGTGATCTCGCGGCTGAGCGTGGCGCGTCGAACGGCCTTATGAATCTGGTCTTCGGTGGGTGTGCCGCCGAGCATGGCTTCCATCAATTCGTCGTCGTAGAGGCTGAGGGCATCGAGCATTCCGTGCCGCGCGCGGTCGGCCTCGTCGCGAAAGTCGGCGGGGATCTCTTCTTTCACCATGTCTTCGCCGCTGTCTCCGACGAACGACAAAGCCTTCATCTCGACAAGGTCGATGATCCCGCGGAAGTCTTCGCTGGAACCGATCGGGAGTTGAATCGGTACGGCCACCTGGCCCAGTTTGGTTTCCAGCTCGCCGAGCACGCGGCGCGGATCCGCCCCGACGCGATCCATCTTGTTGATGAACGCCAGCCTGGGGACCCGATAGCGGCGCATCTGCCGATCGACGGTGATCGATTGCGATTGGACGCCGCCGACGGCGCAAAGCACAAGGACCGCACCGTCGAGAACGCGCAACGAACGCTCGACCTCGACCGTGAAATCCACGTGGCCTGGGGTATCAATGATATTGATTTGCTTGTCTTCCCACGACACCGTGGTCGCGGCGGACTGAATGGTGATACCCCGTTCGCGTTCCAACTCCATGAAATCCATGGTCGCGCCGCCGTCCCGACCCTTGACCTCGTGCATGCGATGGATGCGCCCGGCATAAAAGAGAATCCGCTCCGTCAAAGTGGTTTTGCCGGAGTCAATGTGTGCCGAGATCCCGATATTCCGAATATTGCCGAGACGTTCCATATCTCCGATCCATCAACGCTGGGTCGAATTTCACAACCCGTATTTCCTTTGCCGTAGCGCAAAAAACGCCCAACGAGAGCGGCGCCCTCCCGCCCCTGAACCTACGATCGCCGCCGGCCATTTGGTAGTTAAATGCGCGTCAGAATTGAGTTAAGGGAACACCCGACTCAGCCGACTTCGCAAAGTACGCCCCGCGCGACGATCCATCATCCTATCGCCGTGGGTCTGCGATATCAATCGACTTTTTTGCGTTTGCACTAATCTCTGTGATTCGCAAATGTGACGAAATAAATCAGACATTTAATTCAAGCTCCGGTAAGTGATGCCGAACGGCTATGGTTTCTTCCGTTTAGATGCATCGGAATCCTCCCAGACCTCTCCCAATGCATCGATCCACTGGACGCGGCTCACGCGGCCCTCGTCATCAAAATCGACCATCGCCGACAAATGCTTATCGGGCCGCTGGTAGGTCCACAGCCCGATCAGCTTGTGGCTCGGCTCGCCAATCAGTCCCCTCACGTCGTCTTCGGTGGACGATTTCACTTTGATCTGGCGAAAATTGTCGTGGGTCAACCTGTCGGGCGACGCACACCCCGCGGTGAAAACCACAGCGGAACTCAAAAACCCACAGAGCGATCGAATCACGACTCGACCCCTATACATAAGAAGAACCTCCTCAATTTGCGGTCCGATTGAAACTCGACCGCCCGCCTCGCCTCGGGCACATCCCGCGCGGGTAACGCACCACGCTGAACAAAGTCAGGGATTACGCGGCCGTAATCCCGCGGGAACCGGTCCGGCGGAGCGCGCCGACAAGACACATTCATCGGTCAGGTGCCCGCCGAGCGGCGAGCTGTAGGTGACCGAGAGTATATACCGTTCGGCCTTGGCCACGCGCTCCGGATCGACGCCGAGCCGGAACTGGTACATCTGGGTGAGCTGATTCCAGAACGCCTTCTGCTGCTTCACCGTCGAAAGATCGATGTCCCAGCGCTCCAACGGCTTGCCCCGCTCGTTTCCGGAAGCAGGGACGAACTCATTTAACTCCACCCGGATCGTTCCGGTGATCATCAGGCCGGGATTGTCGAGCGCGTTGACCGCCTGGATCAGCAATTCGATGCCGTCCGGCGCCGCGTCGGCGTCAAAGCTCTTGACCGAGGTAAACGGCTCGACAATCTCGATTCGGCTGGGCATCAGCAGTTCCAGCATGTGCCGCTGCGAATCGCTTTGCGTGCCGCTGATTCCCGGTAAACACCCGGCGACCGAAAGGCACGCGACGACGGCTGAACCCTTTCTTCTCGTAATCGTTTTCATCCACGCTTGCCTTGTGCCCACGTTGGCAAATCTACCCTCGCGGCCAAGACTGGGTCAACCGATTCCGATGGGGTCGCGGCCTCATCGTATCCGGCCCGCGAGGCGATAAGCATCGGTCGCATCCTCCCCGGCGGCATGGGAGACAAGACGCGAATCCTCCGCTAAGGTATTCCGTGCAGCGCGAACGAATGGCTGATGACTTCGATGAAACAAGGAGGTCAACGATGAAGTCCACGATCAACACGATTCTTCAGGGAGATTGCCTTGAACGAATGCGGGAGCTGAAGGAAGGAATCGTCGATCTTTGCTTCGCCGATCCGCCGTTCAACATCGGATACGACTACGACAAGTACAAGGATGACAAGCCTTACGAGACGTATCTCGAATGGTCGCGAGAGTGGATCACCGAAGTCGCTCGGGTCCTGGCCCCGACGGGCACCTTCTGGCTGGCGATCGGCGACGAATACGCCGCGGAGCTCAAACTCCTCTGCACCCGAGAACTGGGGCTGACCTGTCGAAATTGGGTGGTCTGGTTCTACACTTTCGGCGTGCATTGCAAGTCCAAGTTCACTCGCTCTCACGCCCATTTGTTCTATTTCGTCCGCGATGCCAAACGATTCACGTTCAACACGGACGCGATTCGAGTACCTTCCGCACGGCAGCTTGTGTACGCCGACGCTCGTGCCGAACCGAAGGGCCGCGTCCCGGATGACACCTGGTTGATGGCGCCGGTTCTGCCGGCGGAAGTCCCCACGCGCGAGGGCTTCATCTTGCGGCCGCAGGACATCCCGGACCGTTTTCCCCCACACAGCGATACCTGGTACTTCCCGCGGGTTTGTGGAACGTTTAAGGAACGGATGGGCTTTCACGGCTGCCAGATGCCGGAGCAACTTTTGGGCCGAATCATTCGGGCGTGTTCCAACGAGGAGCATCAAGTTCTCGATCCGTTCGCCGGGTCGGGCACGACGCTGGCCGTGGCCAAGAAACTCAAGCGGAAATTCATCGGGTTCGACCTATCCGAGGATTACGTAAACCAGGCCACCGCACGGCTGGCCGGAATTCGCCCCGGCGATCCTCTGGACGGCGTCGAGAACCCGCTGACGTCGGTTCCGAATACGGGGAACGGCAAGATGCGGGTTGCGGATCCCGTGGTTCGACATTCAACCTCTTCGCGGGAACCGATCGCCCATCGATCCAACCAACTCAAATCAAGAGGAGAAACCGCGACGCGGGGACGGCGACGACGTGCCGGTTGATCCGCCCCGCAAAGTCTTGCGTAATCACAAGCCCGAATGGGGCGTTGTAGTGTTCCTTCCCGCAGAATGAATAAATCCCTTTGCACTCGGTCCGAGCAAGCCGACCTCGTTTGTATTTGACCTCCACGGGAATGCGCTTCACTCCAATTGTCAAAATGAAATCGATCTCCGGCTCTTGATCTCGCTCCGGGAACCAGGAGAGCTCCACGCCCGGGACGCGTTTTAGAAAGGACGCCATGATGCCTTCGACAAGATGTCCGGCGAGTGTCGCCACTGCCTGAGGCTCCGACTTGAGTTCAGACGGATCGAGCGGCACAGATTCCTGTAGCATTGCGCGGCGAACAAAATGGTCGCAAAGGCACAGTTTGGCGGAGCTTGCCTGTTTCTTCTGAAGCATTTCGAGCGGCGCTATGGTGTGAATAAGCATGGAATCGTCGAGAAACCGGATTGCACTGCGCACGCCGGCTTCACTGACTCCGCCACCGAGAATGGCCTGCACTTCCGCCGCGATTCGCTTATGCGTTATAGATTGGGCGGTTCGTCGGCAAAGATATCGAAAGACCTCCCTCAGGACATCCCGGTTGACGCGCTCCGATGACTCGAGTGGCTCATGATCGATTGTCCTATTCACTACACTATTCACGACCTCCGCAGACAGAGACGCAAGATCAGTATCGCCGTTCTTATGACAGATTGGAAAGCCACCAAGTGCGGCAAACCTTTGAAAACACTTCCGCAGTACAGCTCGGTGCTCGTGACCGTGCCGATTTAGGTCGAGCCAGAAATCGGGGTCTAACCATTCTCCGACCGCAGGTTGTTTTTGGAACGGTTCCATGACTCCAAGATGACCGATTTTCGCAACCTCCTGAAGGCGAAGAGGGCCCAAGTCGATCGTCGAAATTCGCCCGGCAAGACTGTTCCGTTCGCGATGTATTCGCAACGCGGAGCTGCCGGAAATCAACGCTTTGGCGGCAATGTGATCGACAATGGATTTGACCTGTGCGTGCCAACTGGGCAAGTCTTGAATCTCATCGAACAAGAGAAACACGTCCTTGTTGTCACGAGCCAGGGCATTAATCGACTGTTTCAGAATTTCGTCTTCATACCACCGAATGATGGAACTCATTGGTTGTTGGAATGATCCGAGCGACGGAAGTTCGTCAAATTGCACGCGCAGAATTCGTTCGGGTGGGATTCTTCGCTCCAGCAAAAGATGCTCGACAAGCTGTTGTTGGATAACGCTTTTTCCAATGCGCCGAGGCCCCCGGATGGCAACAATGGGCGCGATTCCTGCGTCAAGTCGTCGAAGCGCCTCATCGAAGGCCCATCGGCGGAATGGTTCAATTTCCCTCAGGGGTTGGCCTCGCCACCAGGGGTTCATGACCTCCAGGTCAGCTACCAGTTCGCGCGGGAGTCCGCCGAGGGGGACTGTTTCATAAATGGGCTTCGGCTTGATGGATCGTTTGGCCACGCGGGAGACAGCTCGCCAAAACTCATTTTTGGAAACGTGTTGCTGAGTTCTTTTGACAAAGCGCCCATGAAGTTCATCGAATCGCGGGGTGTATGGAAGCGCGTCGCGTCCTCCAATTCCTTCAGGAAACAGCCGAAGGATTTCAAGTTGTTCGGCTTGTGAAAGGCGAGGGGCATGGGTCGAACGCTTACGGGCGACTTTGGTGGCGAGGCTACCCTTTTTGGCGACATTGGCCAACGTGCGCCAGAACTGATGATCGTCAACCTCTTGCTTGGTCTTCCGGGAAAACTCCTTTTTTAAATCCTCGAACTCCTTAGAGTAAGGAAGAGCATCACGCGGTATTGCACAATGGGCAAGTAGGTCGCGAATGACCTTCTTGTCGCTCGAATCGTCTTTGCCGGATTTCGTGAATGCTGCGCGCTCCATCAGCCCGGATGTTGCTCAAATCCCGGGCGTAACGCAAGTTGTTTGCGGAATCGGCAAGTCCGGATGATTCACACGGAACGGAATAGTTCCCGAATCGTATCGGGGCACGTCAACCGAGCAACTGCGAATACGCCGGAGTCTTAATCATAATTAACTCCCCTACAGTCCCCGGAACGTCAGGCTCGCCGCGTCCATGCGGATCGACTGGATGGGCGTGAACCGGTCCTTGCAGGAATCGTCGGCGTAGTCCATGAAGTTTTCGATCGGGTCCAGCCCCGGCCCGCTGCACGTGTTGCGGCCCACGGGGCATCCGAAAGCCGCCGATTGCTCCGCGGGCGTATCGCTGACCGTATCGTTCGTGGACGAACACCCTCCTTGAAAGGTGTGGTACTGGCCCAGCCAGTGGCCGACCTCGTGTACGGCTGTGTCCCCTTCGTCGTGGCCGGGAATCGAACCGCCGGGCAAAGAGGCGTAATGGACGACCACCCCGTCAAAGATCGGCCACATCGTAGACCACCACGGAAACGCCGCCCAGCCCAGAATCGTGGGCCCCAGGTCGGCAGTGTAAATGTTCAACGTCTTGGCATTTCCGCGACGAAGGGCGCTCTTCGCCTGCCCCTCGGCCGAGGACAGAATCCGCATGTTGAACCACGCCGGGTTGGTCGTTCGCGTCACTCCGGCCAGCACGAATCGGAAGGGCGTGTTCGCGCCACCGGTCAGCCCGCTGAACGAATCGTTCAACACAGCAATCTGTTCCTCGATTTGCGACTGCGGAGTGTTTCCCTGCGCTGGGGCCGCGCCGGCGCTAATCACATGCCACCACACTTCGACGACAACCGACCCGGCCGCACGTTGCACGGCACGCCCGCCCCCGCGGGTAATATTCACCGCCCGCTCCACCCAGCGGAAGGTCGCGGCGTCGGGTTCCAATGTTGCGCACGGCTCTTCGCCCGCTCCCGAACCACTGTGTTGATTCCAACCTGCGGCGCCGGGTTTGCCTTCCCATTGCTGGACCCCTTGTGCCTGCACGGTTGATACCGCCGCCGAAACCCACAAAACTGAAATAGCGATTCGAATGGTCATCATTCCGCTCTCCCTTTTCGATTTCCCTCGCCGTAGATCGAGGGTCCCCAACAAAGAACTCTCGATTGCCGCATTTGTGCCATCCGACGCCGGGCCGTCGCACCCCAAGCCGTGTCGCGGCGGACGCCAATACCCAAGTTCGGACGGGCACACGATTGGGTTGACCCTTGGATTATGACTCATTTCAATCGCCTTCGTCAAGGGTTTTTACAGGCGCCGCAAGCAACCCGGGCGCAAGCGGAGCGAGGTCGCGCTGCTTCAGGATCCCGCGGTGGGTTGTGCCGCCGATGCCGCAAGAAAGCGCATCTTGGGGTCAAAGCCCAGGTGCGTGACGCGCCAAAACCCCGTGTCCTTGACGAGCCAGATGATCAAGACGACGCGGGAATTCGGATCGCCGCTGGGGTCGTCGCACACCATTGCCACCTCGGTTTCCTCCGCTCCGCTTTTCGACGTGGTTGGGGCCTTGGGCTCCCGCCGCATCAACTTGACACGGGCTTTGTCCCAATCCGTCTCGAAGTTGCGTACATAATGGGAAACCGTCGGCGTCCAAAGGTCCACAATCCTGAAAATGCGTTCATCCCGGGAAAGATTCGTTTTTTTTCGGGGAGCGAGTTCGTTTGCGGCGCAGAGATCGAACTGAACGCTCAGCGCCTTCTCCCGCGACGCCGCGTCCGGAGATTCGAAATCGTCGCGAATCGCCCGTAGGAGCGCGAAGGCAACTTGTTCAGGGGACGCCTGCGAATCTAGCGTGACGCCGTAGTGGCTCACGCTTCGAACGTGAACGGTCGGAATCTTCCGGCCCGAAAGCCGCGCGTCTCGGCCGCAAGCCCACGCCAGAACCGCCACCAACCCCGCCGTCACGACAATCCTTCGCACCCGATTTCTCCCTATCCCGAAGGGTTGAAGTCTATCGCCCAATTGGGCGAGAGGGAAGCAGTGAGGCGAACAGGTCCGTCCCGTCGGCGGCGGAAATTGGAAACGGCCGTCCTGGGTTCGTTTCCATATCCCGGTGCGCTGGAACGGCGCTGAAATGGCGTTTCACGCTCGTTCCGATAGTCCGCTTCCTCGCCGGCACGGCTCTGATAGCGTCGTGCGCCAATCCGTCGCGGGTTGACCGGATACCCGGCGGGAGTCGAGAATCCGACGTATGCGAATCGCCTGGTCCCGCGTCGCACTACTTGCTCTCGTCGCGCTGGCCCCTTCACTTTCGGCGGCCCCTCCGACGCGCGCACGAAAGCTCGACTACGACTCATCCAAGAAGGTCTGGTCGGAACTTCCCCCGCCCATCCCGGGGACGCCCGAAGGAGATCTCTTCGCCCTACGTCAAACCCTCGCAGCCAAGGGATTCCGACGAGCCGGGGAGGGTGCCAAGCGGTGGATCAAGAAGTACGGCAAGGACGATCCGCTCTACCCCGACCTTCTTCTGGTTCGCGCGGAGGCCGACATTGGCTTACGCAAGTTTGACAAGGCGTTCAAATCGCTCCAGGAATTCATCAATCAATTTTCGGGAATCCAGCAAACGTCGGAGGCCCTCCGCCTGGAATTCATCGTGGCCGAGGCTTACCTGGGCGGGGCCAAGCGCCGCTTCCTGGGGTTGCCTCTGTTTTCCGGCGAGGATCGTGCGTTCCAAATCCTCGACGAGATCGCCCTGGATCATCCCGACGATCCCCTGGCCCCGCTCGCGGTCAAGACCAAGGCCGATTATCTCTTTCGTCGCGGCGAACACGATCAGGCCGAGATCGAATACGCGCGCATGCAGCGTGAATACCCGCGAAGCCGATACGACCCCTTCGTCATGCGCCGCGCCGCCGACGCCGCCTTGGCGAGTTTCGGCGGCGTGGAGTTTGACGAAGCCGCGCTCATCGAAGCGCACGAGCGCTATTCCGACTATCGAGTCCGCTACGCGGCCGCGGCCGATCGCGAGGGCATCGGGCTGATTCTGGACAACATCCGCGAATTGCAGGCGGAAAAGGATTATCGCATCGGGATGTATTACGAGCGGACGGACCACCTGAGTTCGGCGGTTTATTGCTATCGGGCGGTGCTGACGGACTATGCGGATTCCGTCGCCGCCGGCAAGGCTGGAAAACGACTGGAACTTCTGGGAGTGGAGTGGAACGAGGGATCCCAAAAAAATGCGCCGTGAAATCGTCCGGATGGAGCGAGCCGTAATGAGTCAAGGATTGTGCGGCGATCGCGAAGTTGCGTCGCAGCGCTCGGCCACGATTTGCGCACGCGGATGGTGCAACGCGGCCCTCATGGGAGCGCTTTCGGTGTTCTCGGGATGCGGCTATTCGACGACGCGCCCGTTTTCGACCGATATTCAGACGGTTCACGTTGAAATGTTTCAATCTAAGGAATTCCGACGCGAGTTGGAGTTTCGTCTGACCGAATCGATTGCCAAGCGGATCGAGCTCGACACGCCGTACCGGCTCGCTTCGCGTGACACGGCGGATGCGGTGCTATCGGGCGAAATCCTCGAAGTCAAAAACCGTACGTTTGGAGACGATTTCGCCCGAGACCTTCCTCGCGAGATCGGTTCCGCCATGACTGTCCGATTTCGCCTGCAAGACATGCGAACGGGGGATACGCTGGTGGATCGTCCGCGCTTCGTATATCAATCCAGCTACATTCCACCCGTGGGAGAAACGTTCGACACGGCCGTCACCCGACTCACCGACGGGCTTGCCGAAGCTCTGGTCGAAGCGATGGAATCCGATTGGTGAGAGCGCTATGATGGAGAATGGCGGCAGGCGTAGTCGTCTTTCGTGATCTGTAATTCGCGAATTTGAACCACGATGGCAGAAGGCACCGAACCCACTCCTTCCAACAACGGCTCTCGCCGACCGGGAGGCTCCGCGCCGAAGCTTTCTCGCAACGTGATGAGCTGGCTCGTACTTCTCGGCCTGGCCATGGTTCTGGTGGCCCTGTTGCAGAGCTCCCTGGCCACGCCGCCTCCGCTGTCTATTACCGAGTTTCAGCGCCTGGTGGCGGACAAGAAGATTACCGTCTTGAAAATCAAGGGCGACGGGCAGATCGAGGGCCATTTTCAAGCACCGGCAGCGCCCGGCGGCGTCAAACAGTTTCGCGTGGTCTATCCCACGGAAGCGATCGACGGCAATTTCGTCGACCGCATGGTTCAGGCCCTTCCCGAGGCCGAGATTCGCACCGAGAAACCCAACCAGTTCATGATCGTCCTGGTCGGAATGTTGCCGTGGCTGCTCATTTTTGCCTTCATCTGGTTCGTCATTCTCCGCCAACTCCGTGCCGCCGGCGGTCCCGGAGGAGTCCTGGGCAATTTTGGTCGCAGCCGGCATCGGCTGACTCACAAGGAACACACCGGGATTACGTTCACCGACGTCGCCGGAATCGAAGAGGCCAAGGAAGAAGTCCGCGAGATCATCGAATTCCTGAAGTCTCCCAAGAAGTTCCAGCGGCTCGGTGCCCGCATCCCCCGCGGCATCCTTCTGGTCGGAGCTCCGGGCTGCGGGAAAACACTGCTTGCGAAGGCGATCGCCGGTGAAGCCGACGTGCCGTTCTTCTCCATCAGCGGTTCCGATTTTGTCGAGATGTTCGTGGGCGTCGGCGCTTCTCGGGTGCGTGATTTGTTTCGTCAGGCCAAAGAGAATTCGCCCTGCATCATATTTCTGGACGAGATCGACGCGGTGGGCCGCAAGCGCGGGGCCAGCTTCGGCGGCGGCGGACACGATGAACGCGAACAAACGCTCAACGCCATCCTCGTGGAAATGGACGGTTTCGACACCAACTCCCAGGTCATCGTGATCGCCGCGACCAACCGGGCCGACGTGCTCGATCCTGCGCTCATCCGTCCCGGCCGTTTCGACCGGCAGGTCTACGTCGGGCTTCCCGACCTTCAGGGCCGTTACGAGATCCTCAAGGTTCACATGAAGAAGATCAAGCTGGGACCCACCGTGGATATCAAGCGTTGCGCCCGGGGCACGCCCATGTTCAGCGGCGCCGAATTGGCGGCCATGGTCAACGAGTCCGCCATCGTCGCGACGATGGGCAACAAGGAGTTCGTGGAACAGGAGGATCTCGAGGAAGCCCGTGACAAAATCCGGTGGGGCCGGGCCAAGAAGAGTGCCCACGTGGACGAGCGCGACCGCAGGATCACGGCGTATCACGAGGCCGGGCACGCCCTCATACAAGCTCTCGAAAAAGACGCCGATCCTCTGCACAAGGTCAGCATCATCCCCCGGGGGCCCACCGCGGGGGCCACCTTCTCGCTCCCGGAGCGTGACCGAACCGTCTACACCCGGAATTATCTGCTGGCGACCGTCCGCGTGATCTTCGGCGGACGAATCGCCGAGCAGATCTTTTTCAACGAAATCAGCAGTGGCGCCGCGGCGGACATCAAGCAGGCCACCGAGATTTCCCGGCGCATGGTGTGCGACTGGGGTATGGGCGAGTCCGTCGGCTTCGTCTACTACGGCGACGACGAAAACAAGAACGGCTGGTTTGACGTCGCCGCGAGAACGTATTCTGAAAAGACCGCGGAGGCCATCGACGCCGAAATGAAGCGCATCTTGGATCAATGCTATGAAGAATCCACGCGCATCATCGTCAAATACCGGGAAAAGACGGAATCCATCGCCAACGCCCTGCTGGCCTACGAAACCCTCACCGGTGACGAAGTTAACGCCCTGATTCGCGGCGATACCCTCGAGCGAAGCGCGGTGACGGATCTTCTCGATGCCGCCGATTCCAAACCTGCCGTCGGCGTCGCCCGCCCGGTCACGGCGGCCCTACCTCCGCAGCGCGATCCCGCGAGCGGAACCCTGCCTCAACCCGGCTGATCGATGCACGGTTCATCGATCGGCAGAACCTCTCTTCGTGCGTGGAGTCGAATGCGCGGATTGACGATGAATGAACGGCTTTCTAAAATCGAATTTGGAATGGTGCGTGAAGAAAACATGCAAATTGACCTGCCATGAATGCGAACTGTCAACGATGCAATAAAGCCCGGGCGACCGTTCACGTCACCAACGTCCTGGCCAAAGGAGAAATCCGGGATTTGCATCTCTGCGAGGATTGCGCCGAGAAGGAAGGCGTCATCATCAAACAGAACCAGCAGACCACCAATGCCATTCTTCAGGAATTCATCAAACAGAAAACCGCCACCGGCCGCTTGGACGATCTGGCCTGCCCCAAGTGCGGGACGACGTTTCGCGAATTTCAAGCCAAGGGACTGCTGGGTTGCCCATCGGACTACGAGGCCTTCCGTTCCATTCTTCAGCCGCTGTTGGAACGCGCCCACGGCGGCGGTACGCATCACGTCGGCAAGGTGCCCCTGGCCGCCGACCTGACCGTGCGCCGACAAACCGGGCTCCTCCGCCTGAGACGCGAATTGCAGGAGGCTCTCGAACAGGAAAACTACGAGCGTGCCGCCCGGGTACGAGACCAGATTCGCTCTTTAGACGTCCAATGAGCCTCAACGATCTAATCCGTACGACTGGAGAGTGGCTGCGCGGCGACGGCCCCATGAATGATGTCGTCGTGTCCTCGCGAATACGGCTCGCCCGAAACCTGGCCGATCGCCCATTCCTGTCCACCGCCGATTCTTCCGCCCGCACCGAGATCTATCGCACCATCGTGGACGAGGTCCTCTCCGGCTCCTGCAACGGGCAATCCGTACTGATCGACGTGGAGAAGGCCGACTCCCTCGACCGAGACGTGCTCGTGGAGCGGCACCTGATCAGCCGCCAACATTCCTCGGGCGAAGGCAGTCGCGGCGTTGTATTCACCCCGCAAGAAACTCTCTCCCTGATGATCAACGAGGAGGATCATTTGCGGATGCAGACACTGCGCTGCGGACTGCAGCTCCGCTCCGCATGGGAAGAGGTCAGCCACGTGGACGACACCCTTGGGGAGCAACTCTCGTTCGCGTTTGATCGGCAACTCGGCTTTCTGACGGCCTGCCCGACCAACGTCGGCACCGGCATCCGCGTTTCGGTCATGGTGCACCTTCCAGCGCTCAAGATGACCAAGGAAATCGAGCGTGTGGCCCGCGCCGCCCGCGACATGCGTCTGGCCGTCCGCGGGCTGTACGGCGAGGGCACCGAGGCCATCGGCGATTTGTATCAAATCTCCAATCAAACCACGCTGGGGGTTGCCGAGGAAGACGTCATCGAGGCGCTTGGCGACCGAACCATTCCCAAAATCGTCGAATATGAACAACTCGCCCGAGAGTCGCTCGCCCGCGCTCGTCCGCAACACCTGGACGATAGGGTTTGGCGGGCCTACGGGACCCTGTGCCATGCCCGCCGGATTTCCAACGACGAAACATTGGCCCTGCTTTCCCCGATCCGAATGGGCATTCACCTGGGGCGGTTTCAAGAATTCGACGGCCACCTGCTCAACGAGTTGTTCCTCAACTCTCAACCGGCTCATCTTCAGAAACTTCACGGCCGGGCGCTGACCGAAGAAGAACAATGCGTGGTTCGTGCGGATTACCTGCGCACCCGGCTTTGTGCGGGATAGGGACGGAGTATTGGCGGAGGATACTCGTGACCGACCCTTCGGCGCCATACCAAGGCTTGATCGACAGGGAGCCCTCTCCACCCAGGGACACGCGATTCATTCGTAGCATTGCCCTGAAGAACCTCCTGTCCTTTTGGACCTGATGGCGCCGAAATCGAACTTCGCGCGCTGCTGAAAAAAATCTGGTGCGCGAGTTCGCGACATCAAGCGGAAAACGATCCTCCTCGCGCGAGCGCTGGTCGCCGGCCAGTTCCATTTTCATACGCAAGGGCGAGCGCGCCCATCATGTGTCCTGGTGCGAAGGATCGCCTCAGTTTCGGGCGGGAGCGCCATGCTGATCGTCATGACTCCCGAAACACCTTTCTTAGCCGTGTCGCATCTTGGGGTTGCACATTCGTGCGCCGATGCATATGGTCAGGATCTTCACCGCAAGGTCTCCCAATCTCCCGCAAACCGCCTTGGCCCCCAGGCGGACCGCAAGCCCGCGAGCGTCGCTTGCGGGCAATCACCGCGCGTGAACGCAACCGGGAGCCAATGCATGCCCATCTCCGACGACACTTTGCCTCCCAGCGAACAGACCCTTTCACAGGCGTATGACGCGGTAGAGTCAGCCTTCCGGGGACTGGTCCGGCCAATGGTTGTCGGCCATAATTCCCCGGGTTCGAGATTGCGGCAGAAAGAATGCCGGAACGGAGGGAATGTCGGTGAACAAACGAATCGTTTTTTTTCTAATCGCGGCTGCCACGGCGGTATTCTCCTGCACGACCGGAGTCATGCCCGGTAACACCAACGACAACGCAAGCAATGGAAATGACAATACCGGAAACGGCGATGCAGGGGGCTCCGCGGCGGTCGAAATTTCGATCCCCAACGAAGGGGCCGAGCATGTTTCCGTGGACACGCAAGTGACCTACGAATCGAATCCACCCGCCTCGGGGCCTCATTGGTCGATGCCGGGGCTCGCCCCCACGACCGCGGGCTTGTACGAGGTGACGGTTGAGGAGGAGCAATGGGTTCACAATCTGGAACACGGCTACATCGTCATCCTTTACGATTGCGGCGGGCCGTGCGGCAAGGGGCTGCTCAACGATCTCCAAGGCTTCTTCAACGAGGCCCCGCCCAGCCCGAACTTCGGCAACACGAAACTTGTCATTGCTCCCTACGACGGGTTGCCTCATTTGCACACGGCCGTCGCCTGGGACGTGCAGCTTCATCTGGATGCCTTCGATCGGACGGCGCTTCTCGAATTCTACGATTCTCACCTGGATCGTGGGCCGCAGGCGGCGCCCTGATGCAGAGTGCCGGGAAATCGAGAGTCTGGCGGGCAATAGGCCCGTCCTGCCCCGCCGCCGATCGAACGGGTGCTTATTTTCGCGGGACCGGAGTCGGCCCAGGTGCATTTCGAAGTTCTTGACAGTCCGCAGCGCTTTCACAACAATCCGCCACGCTCCCAACGTTCGATTGCTGTCGAGAATCGAACCCTTGGTTGATTGGGACGTAATCGCTAAGGACGGCGGGGCCGGCTGGGGATGTGAAAGGGCACGGTCTAAACGGCGAGGCTCGATGGGCTCACGGATGGGATGCGGAAAGGCTACGATGCGGCGTTTCGAGGGTTGAGACCCCAAGGCCGCTGGGCATCCAACGGAGAGGATTCGGTTTATGGCCAAATCTGGGCAGCAGGGTGCGGGAGTGCTGACGGTATGGCTGATCGTTTTTGTGTTTTTTTGGCTGGTTTCCACGGTCTGGCTGGTGGTGCTCTATACCGGCCAAACCGAGTTGAAGGCGACGGCGGAGCGATTCCGACGGGAGGCGGATCGGTTGGCGACCTCGCAAGAGATGAACTCGATCGAGGTGGTCAAGAATATCGGCGACGGCGGCCCTACGGCGCTGGGCGCTCTGGAGGAGGCCCGAGCGGAAACCGCCCGGCTCGGCACGGGTGATCCCAAAGACAGCGTTGCCGCGGTGAAGACCAAGCGGGACGCGATCCTGGGGTCTATCCGTACGGATGGGGCGGTGTCCAAGCCTGAGGCCTTTGAGGACGCCTCGTTGCTCCAGGCGTTGTCCCTTCTCTATGAACGATTCAAGAGCGAGCACGAATTGCGAATGGGCGCTGAGGCCCGGTCTGTCGAACTGGATGGCGAAGTTGCAAGAAATGTTCAGCTTACGGCCGACCTAAAATCGGACCTGGAAAAACGCGCTCAGGGTATCAGCGACCAGCTCACCTCGGTGGAGGCCGACCGATCCGCGTATCGAACGGATCGAGATGCAGCCGTATCGTCATTGGAGCAGACGTTTGACGTGCGCCGGGCGCAAACCGACGCCGATTTGACGAAGGAGCGGCAGCGCCGCGCTGAATGTGAACGACTGGCCGGCGAAATGCAAAAGCGATTCGCCGCCTTGGAAGAGCAATACGGCGGCATTCGCATCGGACCGGAACCGCTTTCCACCGCCCGCAAGCCCGACGGCAAGGTCCTTACGGCCGTACCCAGCGACGACGTGGTCTACATCAATCTTGGAAAAGGCGACCGGCTGATTCCGGGGCTCAAATTCGCGGTTTACGTCGGCGGGGAGAGAATCCCGGTGGACGGGCGGGCCAAGGCGCAGATCGAGGTCGTCTCCATTTCCGATTCGTCGTCGGAGGCCAGAATTGTCTGGGTCGCGCCCGGTGAAATCATTCTCGCCGACGACCTGATTGCGAATCCCGTTTACGATCGCGATCGGGCGCCGAGCTTTCTAGTTCTCGGCGAGTTCGATTTGAACCGCGACGGATTTCCGGATGCCGAAGGGCGCTCGGATATTGAGGCCATTGTTAAGGAGTGGGGGGCCGCGGTGACGGTCGAAGTGACGGCGACGACGGATTTTGTCGTCCTCGGTACCGCCCCTCCCAAGCCGCGCGAACTTGCCAATGCCACTCCTGAACAAAAAACCAGATTGGAACGCGACCAGCGTATCTGGGACCGATACAACGATTTGTTGTCGGGGGCCCACAACTTGGCCATCCCAATCATGACCCAAGAGGTTTTTCTTAACTTTCTGGGCAACCGCCCGGGCCGGATCGTTCGCAGATAACCGCCCAATCCGATCCGCTGTTTTGTGGAATTCGACTTGACCTTCGGCGCGAATCGCCATACGGTAGCGGGTGATTCGCTTGATTATTCGTCGTGTTTCTCCGCGCAGGGTCGGACCATGAGCCAACGTCTTCCTCGAGTCGTTTATGGAACCGTTTTCGCCTCGATAGAAAACGGACGGCTACGAAAAATCCTGCATTTTGATCGGAGTGCGTCCGCGGGTCCGCAGTTTCCATCGTAAGACGGACCATCGGCCGGCCGGAGATTCCGGCAGGAGTTGTTCATTGCACAACCTCGAATCCAAAAAACGCCAGATTTTGGATCGACTCGACATCCTGAAAATCGTGTCGGAACATGTGGCGCTGAAACGCAATGGCCGGCGATGGGTCGGGCTTTGCTGCTTTCATAGCGAGAAAACCCCATCGTTCACTGTCAACCCCGACATGGGTATTTTCAAGTGTTTCGGTTGCGGCAAGGGAGGCGACGTTTTCAGTTTCGTGCAACTTCGCGAAAACGTTCCCTTTCGCGACGCCTTTGAGATGTTGGCGGAAAAAGCGGGCGTGGTCTTGGATGATTTCAAGGCCGCTCGGACTTTGCCGGGTGAACCATCGCGCAATGACCTCGCTGCCGTTAACGTCTGGGCCGCTAAGTTTTTCCGAGCGAACCTACAAAACCAACTTGTAGGACTCTCGGCCAGAGAGTACGTGCAAAAACGACAGATTTCAAGCGAATCTTCAGAGCTTTTTGGGCTTGGTCTCGCTCCGGAAACCGGGGCCTCCCTCGTCCAAGCGGCCGTAAAGTTTGGCTTTGGCGTTCCATTATTATTGGCCGCGGATCTGTGCCGCAAGGGGGATGACGGTCAAGTTTATGAGACTTTTCGGAATCGGCTGATGTTTCCGATTCGGGACGCGACCGGTCGGGTTCTCGGATTCGGCGGGCGGACGTTAGGGGATCATCCCGCCAAGTACATCAACACACGCCAAACTGCTCTTTTCGATAAGGGTCGGGGTCTATACGGACTGGACCAGGCCCGAAACGCGATCGGTAAGTCGGGACGAGCCATCGTGGTCGAGGGCTATACGGACTGTATCGCATGCCATCAACACGGATTCACGGAAACGGTGGCGACGCTGGGTACAGCGATGACCGAGGACCACGTGGGACTCCTCCGGAGGTATACGGACGAAGTTATCCTGCTATTTGATTCGGATCAGGCGGGGATTTCCGCGGCCGATCGGGCGATAAATTTGGCGCTTCCTCACGGTCTTCGGGTCCGCATGGCAAGGGTACCTTCGGAAAAGGACCCAAGCGAGTTCCTTACCAGACATGGCAGCGAGGCGTTTTCCAGCGCATTGAACGATGCGGCTGACGCGCTAGAATTCAAATGGCTAGAGACCCGCCGTCGGCTGGATGCGGATTCGTCCAACGCCCGGCGGCGGGACGCGGTAGTCGAGTTTTTGGGTGTGGTGGCGGCCGCGCAGCGCGGCAATTCCATGGATGCGGTGCAGCGTGGGCTGATTGTCAATCAGATCGCCCACCTTATCGGGATTGAAGCGTCCGAGGTTCGCCGGCTCTTTCAAAAGCATTCGGCGAATTCGCGCGGTCGCGATGCCTTGGCGGCCAAAGAGGGGGAAAAAACTCAGCAGGCGAAACCAGCGGCGATTCCGTCGGGCGAGCAGCGGGCATGGGAGTGTATGCTCGGTGTCTTGTTGAATGACCCGACTTCCTGGCGAACGGTGACGCCGCGGCCCAATCCCCAGTTGATTGACAATGAGCGAGATCGGCGTCTGGCCAACGTGATGTTGCAAGCGCTGGAAGAAGGCAGTGAGGTATCGCTTCCGATCCTTCTGTCTCGATTTGAGGACCCCGCGGACGTCGGCAGGCTGACGGATTTGGCCTACGATGGAGTTCAACGTGGGAATTACGAGGCAACATTGCGCGCCGCAGTGGAACGGATTTCCCGCGGGAATCGCGTGGCCGAAGTGGAACGATGCCGATTGCAACTCAGGACGACACCTCCCCAAGGCGGGGATGGGGAGAACGGGAAAGAACTCCTGGAGGCCGTAAACCAGGGTTTGAGAGAACATCGACATTTTGCCCCGCGGCGAATGATCCGGATGGCGGCGGGCGGGTCGGCGGATGAATCGCACGATGGATGAGAATCGAGTGGACAGGAATAGCGGAGTTGCCATGAAAGACGTGTTGGAGCCGACGGTGAATCCCATACAACGAGCCGTGGACGAACTGCTCGATCGCGGGCGAAAGCGCGGCTACGTCACCTGGGAGGAGATGAATGAAATCCTCCCCGACGACGCGGTGGATCCGACACAGCTTGAACTGATTCTGATGAAGCTGGAGGATGCCCACGTCGATACGCTCGACGAAATCGACGCCCAACGGCATCCGAACCGAAAGCCGGCTCGCGTCCCCACCGACCTTCCCGCTCCCCCCGCGAAAAGACCGTCCAAAAAATCGCACTCCCCGGGTGCCGCCCATCCAAAACCGGTCAGGGAAGACGACGAAACCGACGACGCAGCGATCGAGCCGGAGGAGGTGGCCGAAGAGGTAGGGACCAAGCGAATCGACGATCCCGTCCGCATGTACCTTCAACAAATGGGGGAAATTCCCCTGTTGACCCGGGACGAGGAGATCCGGCTGGCCAAGAAAATCGAGCTCACCCGCATGGCCTTCCGGCAGAAAGTCCTCGAAAGCGATTATTGCGCCAATCTTGCGGTTGAAATTCTACAACAAGTTCACGACGGGCAGCTTCCGTTCGACCGCACGATGAAGATCTCGACGGCGGAACATGCCGCCAAGACCCGGATCAGTCAGCGCATTCCGGTGAACCTGATCACGGTCCGTGCCCTGCTGAAACGAAACGAAGAAGCGTGGCAGCAGTTGCAATCCAGCCGGCTCGCGGCGGCGGTGCGAAAGGAGATCGAGAAACGGCTCCGTGAACGCCGCCGGAAGATTTCCAAACTTCTGGAGGAGCTTTCGCTTCGAACCAGCCGCATTCAGCCGCTGATGAAGCGTCTGAAGGGCCTCTACAAGAAAATGATGGAGCTCGAGGCCCGCATCGCCACGCAGTTGAAGCGAAGGACTATTCCCGACGAGGATTTCCTCGCCATGCAGGAAGAACTGACGGGAATCGAGTCGCTTTGCCTTGAGAAATCGCCCCCCCTGGGTGAGCGACTCAAGAGCATCCATCGTGTTTTTGTCGAGTACGAGGATGCCAAGCGCAAACTTTCCGGGGGGAACCTGCGCCTCGTGGTCAGCATTGCCAAGAAATACCGTAATCGGGGCCTGAGCTTCCTGGATATCATTCAGGAAGGCAACACCGGCCTGATGCGCGCCGTCGACAAGTACGAATACAAGCGCGGCTACAAGTTCAGCACCTATGCCACGTGGTGGATCCGGCAGGCGATAACCCGGGCCATCGCCGACCATGCTCGAACGATTCGCATCCCCGTCCACATGATCGAGACGATGAGCCGGCTGCGGAACATCAGCAAAGAGCTTCTGCAAGACCTCGGGCGCGAACCGACGATCGATGAAATCGCCCGCCGAGCCAAGATGCCCGTGGCCGAGTGCCGCCGCGTGCTGAAGATTTCGCGGCATCCGATCTCGCTCGATCGTCCGGTCGGCGAAAGCGAGGATTCCTACTTCGGCGATTTCATCGAGGACGACAGCGTCGAGTCGCCCATCAGCACCGCGGGCGGCGAAATGCTCAAGGACCGCGTCGAGGAAGTGCTCAAGACGCTTACCTACCGCGAGCGCGAGATCATCAAACTCCGTTACGGCATCGGCGACGGCTATACCTATACGCTGGAAGAAGTCGGAAAGATTTTCAAGGTCACTCGGGAACGCGTTCGGCAGGTGGAGGCCAAGGCCATTCGCAAGCTGCAGCACCCGGTGCGGGCGCGAAAGCTAGAAGGCTTCCTGGAAAACCTGACCCCGGCTGCTTCGTCGTGACGAAGTGGACGATGGCGCGCTGCGCAACCTCAACCCGATACCCGCGGCCTATACCGTATGGGCCCGGGCTTGCTCCCCGATGAGCGAGGCTCCCGCACCCTTGTACTCTTGCCCTTCGTGTCAATTTCCCGATCGGTGGCGCGCAAACCGTGACGAGCCATCGCCTCAATCACATTGGAAAACGCCAATTCAGTGACAAGGTCATCACTACCTCCCCGGTTCTCTTGAACGGGCGGCGGTAGATTTCTACCCATGACCGCTGCACCGGAACCGGAGTTCCAGGAGCAAGGGCGGTTCTATTTGCCCATGACGCTGGGCACGCTTACTCGAAACGACCTCCTCGTTTCCTTGGTAAACCACGCGATCAGCCCCCGCGGGCGAGGGGAAGGATCTTGAAGTCGGCCCGGACGGAGCCAGAGGGATTGGCGGAAGCAGTTTCGATTGCGGCAACGAACTTCGCCGGCGATGCGCCACTCGCGCGGCGCCGGCTGTCTATGCGCACACTGAGAATTCCTTGCCAATGTCCAAATGAAAATCCGCCGCGGGATGCTCACCGCCTATCCCGGCCGGATAGGCATGCGTTCGAGGATCACATCCGCCAGGCCGTAAGCGATCGTCTCTTTGGCGTCGAGCCACTTGTTTCGGTCGCAGTCGCGCTCCACCACTTCCATGGGTTTCCCACTGCGCGAGGAGATGATTCCGTAGAGGGCCTTTCTCAACCGCAGGATTTCCTCGGCCTCGATGGAGAGGTCCGTCGCCGACCCTTGCAACACGCCGCCAATCAACGGCTGATGCAGCAATGTGCGCGCGTTGGGAAGAAGGTATCTTTTCCCTTTGGCTCCTCCGCAGAGGATCACCGCGGCCATGCTCGCCGAAAGCCCCACGTTGTACGTGGCGACATCGCAACGAAGAAACTGGATGGTGTCGTAAATCGCCAATCCCGCGGACACCGACCCGCCCGGACTGTTGATGTACAGGTGGATGTCAGCCTTGGGGTCTTCGTTGGACAGGAAAAGAAACTCCGCCACGATCAGGTTGGCGATCTCGTCGTCGATGCCGCCGGTCAAGAAGACAATCCGATCCTTTAGCAGGCGGGAGAAGATATCCATCTCCCGTTCGCCGCGGCCGGTGCTTTCGATCACAAACGGTACACGTTGATTCAAGGTCCGCATGAGTCTTGCCTCTGTCAGTTCGGGGGGTCTCGTCGGCCGACGCTATTGCTTCCGTTTTCTGGAATCCTCATCGAGGATTTCGTCCACCAGCCCGTAGCTGAGCGCTTCCTGGGCGGTGAGGAACCGGTCCCGCTCGGTGTCGATCGCCACCTGGTCCACGTTCTTGCCCGTGCACTTGGCGATCAACTGGTTGAGCCGGGCCTTGTCGCGAAGCACCTCTTCGGCCTGGATGCGAATGTCCTCGGCCTGGCCCGTGATCCCTCCATACGGCTGGTGGAGCATGACCTTGGCGTTGGGAAGAATGTAACGTTTGCCCTTGGTACCGGCCATGAGGATAATCGCCGCGCCGCTGGCCGCCTGGCCGATGCAATAGGTGGCGACCTCGCATCCCATGAACTGCATGGTGTCGTAGACGGCCAACGTCTGATCCACCAAGCCTCCCGGGGAGTTGATGTACAGGTTCACATCCTGGTTTCGCCGGATCGACTGAAGGTAGAGCAATTGCTGGATCACGATGCTGGCGGTCCGCTCGACGATGGGGCCGGCCAGGAAAATGATCCGGTTTTCCAGCAACATGTCCGTGAGCGACATCTCCCGGGTGCGCTGGTAGGGCGGGTATTGGTTCCACACGTCGGGCACCGACCCGTCGTGCGGGAGCCGGTCGGCCCCGCGATGCGGCGGAATCGGCCACAAGGGAACATGGGAGTCGAAACCATTCTGTGCTTCATGCATGCGCAAATCCCCTGGTGCCGGCCGCGCGGACGAGTGATCCGTCGCATACGTCGGCCGCGACCACTTCGAACCATGCCATCGCCGGATTGACGCATTGGCCGATTCGGCCGGAAAGCGAGGTACAAGGTCTGCGGATCATTCCGCGGCCTCTTCCTCGGTTGCCGGACCTTCAATTTCCTTCACATCGGCATCCTGCAGGAGCGCGTCGAGTACCTTTTCGTCTCGCAGCGAGACGGCCAGGGCCATCAGGCCGTCCGCCTTGGCCAGGTCGTCCCGCACGCGATCAAAACGCTGGTTGGTTCTCTTGGCAATCCTACCGATCGCGGCGTTGATCTCTCCCTCGTTGATCTCAATGTCTCTCTCATTGGCGATTTTTTCGAGGATGAACATGAGTTTCAGGTCATGGCCCACCCTTTCTCGCGCAACGACACGAAGTTTGTCCAACTCCTTAAGCAACTCGGCCGGGGGGACGTTCTCCCGCAGCATTTCGATCATTCGCCGGCCCACGATTCGGTCCGTCTGCCGTTGGGAGAGGGCGTCGGGCAACGGCATCGTTGTGCCGTCGAGCAGATATTTCTCAATCTGGGCGTGAATGGCTTGTCGCTTCAGGTCTTCCAGGGTCGATTCGAGAACGTTGCGAATCAGCTCGCGCAATTCGCTCTCATTGTCGCAACCCACGGTCGCGAGGAACTTTGCGTCGAGCGGGGGGATATCGATCCGCTTGATCTCCTGGATGACGAAGTCGAACAACGCCTTCTTGCCGCGGATCTCCATGTTGTCGTGATCGTCGGGGACCACGGCCTCAAACGAGACGCTCTCACCCGTGTTTTTTCCAATGACCGCGTCGGCAAACCCCACCAGCGGCACCGAGGCCACGCGGATGTCCCGAGCGGCCATCTCCGCGTTTTCATCCGAGGCGACCACCTGGCCGTCCACCGTCAAGGTCATGCGCGCGTAGAGGAGATCGTCCTTTTCGACGACTCCGCTTTCCACCGGACGAAACGTGGCCTTGCCCATGCGAAGCCGGCGGATTTCCTCGGTCACGTCGTCTTCGGTGATTTCGCGGGCAGGACGCTTGACCGGAATGTTTTCCAACGGAGGAAGTTCAAACTCCGGCTTCAGTTCCACCTCGCAGGAGAATACCAGCGCCCCCTGCTTGGGAAGCGTGATCGTGTCCAATGCCTTGTCGATCGGCAGGAGCTTTTCCGTTTCGGTTTCCGCGGGACGCAGGCCGTCGGGGGTGCGCTCGCTTTTGACTTTCACGCGGAATAACGGGTCGCCGATGGGTTTCAGCTCGGCCTTCTCCACGGCCGCGAGATATCCGCCTCCGATCAACTGCGTTTTGAGCTGCTCGCCCACGTCGGAAGAATAACGCTTTTCCACCAGCCGCATGGGCGCATGGCCCTTTCGGAACCCCGGAACGATCGCGTCGCGCTTCAGCTCCACGAACTGTTCGTTCAGCCGCTCGGCCAGGTAGTCTTCCGGAAGTGTGACCGTAAGACCGAGCCGCAACGGGCCGATCTCCTGCTTCTGGACCTGAACCGCCTCCTTGAGCCGGGCCTTGGCCTGCTCCTCCTTGGAGAGTTCTTCCTCGAGGCTGACCTCGTCCTGTTCCTCTTCGGTCGTCGAATCCAGAGCCAGTTCTTCGTCGTTCATTCAGCGGCTCCCGCTCCAATGTAGCGCGCGACCCAATCTTCACTCCCTTCCCATGGGGGAGGGCCGGGGGCGAGGGTCTCTAGACGCACTCTTATCGGCAGGTGCGACCCTCTGCACCGGCAACTTGCAGGCTAATCGACCGGGTTCAGAACCGCAACGGTACGCGAAAAGACCCCTTTCTGGTAGTGATCTGCTCCCCAAAAGTTGATCCAGCGGTTATGAGAGTCCATCGGCCCCGGGTGGGGGCAGAAGGGACTTTCGATGAAAGGGAAGCGACATACGCCGGAGCAGGTCATCCGTAAGCTCGGGGACCGCGGCGTGAGGTAGGCGCGATTTGGCGGTGGCCCGGCGTGGCCCAGGGTTTTGGCGCCGGGTGGTTCCGTCCGTTCAACCCGGACACGGGTCGGGGCACGCCGGCAAACCGTAGTACGCGTCAAGGAGATTGAGAACGTCGGTCAGTTCCAAAACCCCGTCGCCTCCGCAGGGCGCAATGTCGCCCCGCGGGCACAGATCCAGATTGAGATAGCCGTACAAAACGCACTCCAGATCGAGGAGCTCAACCACTCCGTCGGGTATCGGTGGGGCAACGTCGCCGTAAATGATCACGACCGCCATGCCGGCACAAATCCCGCTCGCGCACTCGTCCACCACCGTGCAGTATTCCCCGTCATCGCACTCGCTTGCGGTTGAAGGAACGTGCTTACAAACGCCGACGGCACAGCTATCGATGGTGCAGACGCTTTGGTCGTCGCAATCGTCCACCGTGGCCACCAACACTTCCGCCGCCTGACTGAACACGGTCGTGCACCCGTTTGTGACCGACACGTCGTAGGTACCTTCGGTTCCCGCCGAGCCCACCAGCGAATAGTTGGTTGCGGTGGCACCGGGTATGGGCGCGCCGTCATGTCGCCACTGAAAGGACAACGGGGGGGTGCCGGAGGCCACGGCCGACAGAGTCCAAGAATCACCTTCGCAAAGCACGGCGCCGAGGGGATCCTGCTGAATCGCCGGAGATACGCAAATCGTTACGGTTCTCGTCGCGATGGGTCCGTTGACGGTTCCGTCGTTCGGGGTCACTCGACACTCGACCAGGCTCGACTGAGGCGCGGAATGGTGGGCGAGGGCATCGGAATGCGCCGCCGTGGTCACATCGCGAACCACCTGGCCATCCACCAGCCACTCGTATCGATACCGTACAATACTGTAATCCAGGTCGTCCAAAAGCAGGTCCGTATTGACCATGCAAACGAGGACATCGTTGATGCTCGGGCTTGCGGGGGAAATGGCGACGTTAATTTGTGCCGGCGGGCGGTTGAAATCCGAGGTTCGTGCCGTTCGAACTTCCACAGGCAAAGCCGCGCGCTGCACCCCATTGATGTCAAAGCGGACGATCCAGGTTCCCACGGTGGTGTGCATCTCCGGTACGTTCCACGACCACCACCACCACGACGCCCGCATGAACGGAATCGATCCGCCCTGAAAGCCCTGGTTGCCGGTGTTAAATACTATGGCGCCGTTGGGCTTCTGGATTCGGAATCGCCATGTGCTGTTGGCGGGAAGGTTAATCGGCAGTGCCCAGAAATAGATGAACGAGTCTGCCAACGCGATTTGTCCGCTCCGCGGAAACTCGTGAGGATAGCCCGGATAATTCTCCATGTTCTCGTAGGTCACCCCGGCATCTCGAAGATACAACTGCCGATTGATGGGCGTTTGCGTTTTCCAGCCGCTTTCGCCGGCGCGGCACGGTCCCGCGTACGGTTCGAATACGGCGCCGTGGTCATAGGTGGCGAAATGCAAGTGCGGAGAGCTGCTGAATCCGCTCGATCCAACCAAACCAAGCGGATCACCGGCACGGACCACCTGGTTCAGCGCCACGGTCGCGCTGTTCTTCTTCAGGTGCAGGTAAAAGGTGACACGGCCGAAATCGTTGTCCAGCGCGACATAATTGACGCAATCGCTGCACGGCGCGAAGGGACAGGTGTTCAGGTCGTCGCACCCGCCAGTCACGCCCACCACCCGCCCGTCCTGAGCCGCGAAGACGGGTACGCCGACGGCCTGCTCGCCAAAAGTGCGTATGTGGACGTCGCTGGCATCGTGGCCGTCGTAGGTAAAGTCGGTGCAATCCCAATCCAGGATGTCCGGGCTTGCCGAGCTGAGATCGACGAAATTGTGCGTGAAGAGGTCGCGATAAAGCCGCCCCCCCATGGGATGAAAAGTGAACTTGGGAGGCGGGCCGTCGGTGCGGGGGGAAACCGTCACGGTCTGATTTCTGCGCACTTCGTCCAGAATCTGTTGCCAACTCGACTGAGAAACGCATTGCTGCTGATTGATGGAACCACCGCCGCCCAATCCGTCGGCTTGAATTGAAGTCGCCAAGCCGCCGACCCAAAGGGCGCACATAGCGTTAATCAATGGAAGTCCAAGTTGCCGCCCGTGGGACCTGGTGGAATCGGGGGAATACTTCCGTCCCTGGTCGCACATAAGATTTCTCCTCTTAGTCGATAGAACCTCGAACTTTCTCAGGCTCAAACAGAAAAACTCGCCCCTCCTCAAACGCGGAAATCTGGTTGGGCCGCCGATTGGAGTCGAGTTTATCAGACTCTCTGAACGTGTCAAGGAAACGTCATCGGAATTCGTTACGGGATAAAGGACAGCAACGCTGCAAGATATCGCAAAGATGCGCGCCTTTGGGTTGCCCTGCAAAAAGAATAGATGAAACCGATCGTCGAGTCGGAATCATGCGATCCACGAGAATCCGAATCTCGTTTGAACAGGTTACCAAGGATTGGATGTTCTTGCGGCGACCGAGGACTTCGGCCACGATGTCATATGTCGGACGCGGTCGCGGAGGGGGGAACAAAGAGACCAACCCGTGCAAATATCCGCAAGGATTGCCTTCGTCCTTCTCCTTAGCCCGGCGGTCGTTTGGGCTCAACTTCGGCCCGGAGCCGAACCGGAATCGTTTCTCAATCAACAAAGAAGCATAGAGGATGAAATGCGCCGCCAACGCGAAGCCGAGCTTGGAGTTTCCGCGGAAAGCCTTTTTGATTGGGGAGGGTGGTTCAGCTTTTACACCTTTTTGTTTGACGACGGCGAGGAAAGCTCTCGAACTCTTCGTCGAACCGATCTTCGACTGTGGGGGCGGGCAACGCTCGACCAGGGAGCCCACGAGCTTTACGCCCGTGTAAGGCTCAGTTTTCTTGATTTCAACTCCGGGGACTCTTTTGACGGGAACGACAACGATGTCGATGGTCCCAACCTGGAGCGTGGCGTTTATCGGTTCGACCTCGCCCGCGCACAAAAGAACCGCCAAGCGGAATGGAATCTCGTCGGCATGGCGGGTCGCGACCTGGTCCAGGTCGGCACCGGGCTCACGATGGCCGTCCCGCTCGATCATGTTTCGCTGGAAGGTACCTACGAGAAGTTTCGCTTGAGGGGGTTGGCCGGAACCACGGTAGGAAGTTTCGACGACTTCGATGAATCGCGAACGGCCGAACGGACCCATCGGGATTTTTTCGGCGCGGAGTTAAAATACGTCGGGTTCGACCGCCATGAACCGTTCGCGTACGCCATTTGGCAACGAGATGACAACGTGGAAGAACGGGTCCGGCCGTTTCATCCCTTGACCTACGACTCGGAGTACTTCGGATTCGGCTCCACCGGCGAACTGATGCGGCGCCTCCGCTACCTAATCGAATGGACCTACGAAACCGGCGAGAGCCGCAGCGAGCAGCAGTTCGGCAAACCCGCCGACATCCGCGCCTGGGCGTGGATCCATGAGCTCGAATATTTGTTTCCCGGAGAACGAAAAACGCGGGCTTCGATCGAGTACCTCTTCGGGAGCGGCGATTCCGACCGCGACTTCAGCCCGACGGCCACGTTCGGGAACAACCGCGGCGACCATCGGGACACCGGTTTCATCGGATTCGGCTTCAGCGACACCGGCTTGACCTTCGCCCCCCGGTACAGCAATCTTCACATGTGGCGTGCGGGTGCTTCGTTCTTCCCATGGCCCGAAGACCGCCGCTTGCGTGGACTTCAGGTCGGAACCGACTGGTACCTGTTCTACAAGCATCATCGGGCGGGGGCGGTATCCGATCCGACCGCGGACGAGGTTGCCGGCTACCTGGGATGGGAAATGGACTATTACGCCAACTGGCAGGTCACCTCGGACCTTTCCTGGACCGCACGATTCGGTGTTTTCTTCCCCGGAGACGCCTTTTCCGATCAGACGACTCGGACGTTCCTTCTCGTAGGAATGACCTGGAGCTTTTGATGTCCTCCCCTCCTGCTCGGATACTATTCTTCACTTTCGTCTTCGCTTTCACATCGTGTAGCCGGCCGCAACGGCAGTTTCAACCGTCGCCGGATCCTCATTCCCTCGACGACGCCACGTTCCTTCACTACCTCCAGACCCTGCCCGTGGTGACGGTGGACGAGGGAATGCGCGCCGTGCTTCTGCTCCAAGGCACCACCGGGCAATGGCCGACGTACGAAGCCCGGGCCGGCGAGTTGCTGCACCGCAAGGCCGTGCGACCCGAATGGAAACTGCAAGCCGATGAACTCATCGACAAAGGAACCCTCGCTCACATGGTGCTGGCACTCACCAATTTGCCGCGTAGCGCGAACAATCGGCTGGCGTCTTGGACACGATTGGGCGATCGACGTTACGCCCTCAAGACCTGTGTTCACGAAGGCCTGATGCCTTATGCGGTGGACCACGAGCGAGTCACGGGAGGGGAACTCCTGGCCCTTTTGGCGGCGGCGGAACGCAATGTATTCGCGGGTGAAATCGCGCCGTCGTCGGGACCCGGTCCCTCCGGTTCTTCGCCGTAGGGTACCAGTCCCCTTGCCGATCCCAGACGGCCTTTTTTTTCGAGCGTCATGCACGGAGCCGGACGAAACTTCTTCTAACGATATCAGCGCGGGATTTTCGCAAAATCGGAGGTGAGATCGACCGAAAACGGGACTCCTAAAACGATGGAAGGCGCCATCCTCAAGGGACAGCACCTTCCACCGCCATGTTGTGATGTCATCGGCGGACGATCTTGGTTTTCCTTCCCGACGGCCGTGGCGAGCGCCGCAGAAGGACGAGTCACCGAATCGTCCAAGGTCCGCGCATCACATCATTGAACCGCTCTTAGACGCCTTCTTCTTCTTCTTCTTCTTGGCGCCCTTCTTCGCGGTCTTCTTGGCTGCCTTACGTTTCTTTGCCACGAGCATCACCTCCCTTCTTGACAGAATCCTACACGATCGTTCAAGGCTGTCAAAAGAATTTTCTCGCCGGAATGAAATCCTGGGGGTCGATCGCCGGCGGGCGAACCTTCGATTGTGCAACTTCCATCGACCCTCCGGAACCCATTCGGGACCAACTTGGAATCCGACCATCGCTTCGAATCGACACGATTGCACTTGGTGAAGATTTTGAGAATGCATCTCGCCGCGGAGATTCCTTGGGAAAACAACTTCCATCGGGAGAGGTGGAACCCATGGCCTCGATCCGCGCGGCGTCCGCCCACGCACGTTGTCAGCGGCAATCGTGGAGTGTACAAGAATGAAGTCGATGCGGGCGAGAAGTGACCGGGGCGGCGGGTGGATTCAGGCACACCGGACGCGTGGCCGATGGTACTGGCGGCGAGCGGGAAGGGTGCCGGTTCTGGGGGTTTTCGTGTACCGATTGGGATTCTGGCTTTTTGCGATGCTGCTCGCGATCGGGTTCGGTCCGATCGGTCCGCCGGTTAGCGCGCAGGATTCGCCTTCGCCGCAAATTGATCCGTTACGCGACCACCTGGACCGCCTGAAACTCTATCGCACGCGGATCACCGATCCACAGGCCCGACTGGAAGAGCGCCGCCACTGGTCGGAAGCCCTACTCAAAGAAACGGTTCGCACCCAAACTCACCCGTCGAAGGCGTTGGTCCTCGAATTGCTCGGGGCCTCTCAATCTCCCGAAGTTCAGCGGGCGCTTTGCGAGGCGTTCGCCACGGGACTGGGGGCGGACAAGGATCTGTTGGATAGTGCTCTGGCCGAGCCTCTCCTGGAGCTGCTTGGGGCGGATAACGCGGAACTTCGGTCGGCGGCGGCGCGGGCCCTGGCGGAGTTTCCCGGCGCGGACGTGGCCAACCGGCTGGCCGCCATCGCCGCGCAACCCGATGCCGCGATGGCCAAGCGAAAGGCGGCGATCGACGCCCTTGCACCGAGCACGCACCGCCGCCACGTGGTGGCCCAACTCATGGAACTACTTGACGTGGGGACGCCGGAAATTGTCACCCGCGTGTTGGCGGCGTTGGAACCGGTGTGCCGCGAACCGCTGGGCGAAGACGCGGCCCTGTGGCGGGAATGGTGGGCGGCACAATCGCGGTTGAGCAACGAGGCGTGGCTGGCGGACCAACTACGCATGTTTCGCGATCGTCTCCGCAACACGCGGGCGGAATCGGAGGGATACCGTGACCGATCCCGCAAGCAGACCGCGGAGATATCCGCAAAGGTTCGCGACTTTCAAAGAGAGGTGTTCCGCCTGACGCCCGCGGATCAGCGTGAGACGAAACTGATCGAATGGCTGCAAGACCCGCAGGATGAGGTTCGATTCACGGCGCTCTCGTTGATCAAGGCGCGGATCGCCGATGAGGGCAGGCGTCCGGAAGGCGAGATTCTGGCGACGCTGCTGAAAATGCTCAAGCAGGGCTCGCCCGGCGTACGCCGCGAGGTCCTGTCGGTCGTTCAGAACCTGAACGTCCCCGCGGTGATCAAGGCCGTGCTGGGCCAACTTGAGGAGGAAAAAGATCCGCCCACCCGGGAGGCTTTCTTCAAGGCCATCGCCCGATTGAATTCTCCGGATGGATTGACCGCGCTGGTGCGCGAGATCGCTTCCGGCGACAGCGCGCCGGATTGCGTTCGCGAGGCGGCAACGGCCCTCGGTCAGCTCGCGGAACAACCCGCCCATCGCGACCGCGCCCGGGAAGCCGTCGGACCGTTGACCTCGCGATACACCAACAACACCGCGGCCGATATCCCCATGCGTGCGGCGCTGCTGACCGCGATGGCCGGAATCGGGGATGCCAGTTTTACTCCGTACTTTCTGGAGGCCGTCGAATCGGAGGATCCGCTCGTGCTTCGACCGGCGATCGAAGGATTGCGCGCGGTCGCCGAACCATCCAAACTATCTCGATTGCGGCGTCATACCACCAATGCGAATCCACTGGTCCGCCTGGCGGCGATCGAAGCCGTCGGGCAACTCGGTCGGGAGGATGCCGACCTGGAATGTCTCCTGCAGCGGGTGATCCCGACGGTGGAGCCAAACGAGCCGGCGCGTGACGCGGCTTGGCGCGGATTTCGCGACCTGCTTCGCCACCGTTCGGTCGGCGAGCGGATTCGGGCGGCGTCGATGCTGCGCGAGGTGCCCGATCGCGAGGCGGAGTATCTCGCCGAACTGGCGGAGAGACTTCGAAGCGCGGGCGAGAGCCCGGCGGAACTCGAAATGGTTCGTGATCGGCTGGCCAATCTTCTGGTCGCCCAGGGGAAGTTCGCGGAGGCCCTTCCGCACCTTCGAGAGCTCTACGCGCAGAAGACGTCTCGGTCGGATCCCACGGCGTTGGACGTGGGGTTGCGACTGCTGGACGCCACGCTGCGAACTCAAGGGGCCGCCAACGGGATCGACTTGCTCCGCCAACTCGCGATCACGTGCCAACGGGATGAGTACCTTCAAACGCGAATCGTCGAGACCGTGGCCCAATTCCTCGAATCCCCCGAGCTGGTCGCCGACCCGGCGCGGGCGTTGGGCGCGATTGCGGAACTGCGGGAGCTTCCGGAATCCTTGCTGGGGACGGAGTGGAAGCCATTGCTTCAGCGCGTTTCCACGAGAATCGAAGCGGCGCAGGTCGGCATCGAGCGGAACGCTTCACCGTAAAGCCGTGTGGCGAGTGCGGCGGATTGATGTATGGAAGGTGTCGCCCTAGAATACAAGTCGTTCGATCCCTGAGAACAATAGGGTCGAGGCCGCAAACGAACGAGGAAGGATCTTTTGAAAATGACGGCAGAATCACCGATACGCGAGTATTTCCGCAACGTCTGGCAGACGGTCCACACGATCCTCATCGGGATGCGGATTTCGCTGAAATACTGCTTCGCGAAGTCGGTCACGCTTCAGTATCCGGATGTGGCCCCGGCGCTTCAGCAGCGCTATCGCGGGTTTCATTTCTTTGAGATCGAGAAGTGCATCGCGTGCGACATGTGCGCCAAGGCGTGCCCGGTGGATTGCATCTACATCGAAAAGACGGGTCCTCGGAAGATTGACAAGGAAACCGGGATCGCCGCGGGCGGGCTGATGACCCGTTATGCCATCGACTATGCCAAGTGCATGTTCTGCGCCCTGTGCGTCGATCCGTGCCCGACGGATTGCATTCACATGGGGAACCTTCACGACATGTCCGGCTACACGCGGGAGGACATGATCGTGGAGTTTACGGAGCTCGCCAAAGAGGGCTTGCAGGCGCCGCAGCCGCTGTGGATGCAGAAGGAGAATCTTCCCGCCTGGGCGAAGCAACGTAAGAAGGAATGGCTGGAGTTCAATTATTCGAAGGACAAACTGACCGGCCAGAACGAGCGTCGACGGGAAGAAATGGTCAAAGCCATGCCCAAGTAATTCCTTTGTATCGTGCGTTGAAAAAGTAGGTCAAGCCATGATGGAGATCTCGACACGGGAACAGGTCCAGGAGTATCAGGAGGCCGTACGGCGGTTCGCGCCGCCTTATCTCATGCGTCAGTATGAGGCCACGCTCGAAGACTACGAAAGGATCACCGACGAAGATTTTCGATGCGAATTCCTCGACGGAGTATTGGTCGTGCACTCACCGGCGACGCTATCGCATGAGGACATTTTGTTATTTCTGGCGTTCTTGGTTCGCGGATTTGTGGAAAAGGGCGGCACCGGCTCCACGTTTGGTTCCAACGCCGTGATGCAGCTCGGTCGGCGGCGGTTTTGTCCGGACTTGTCTTTTCTTCATCGCTCTCACTTTGACCGAATACGGAAAGGTCAAGTCGCCGGCCCGATGGACCTTGTCGTCGAGCTACTTTCGAAGAGCACGCGCGACTACGACCTGCGCGAGAAACGCGCGGCCTACCGCGAGGGGCTCGTCCCGGAGATTTGGTTGATCGATCCTGAGCGGCGTGAGTTTCAGGCCGACGTGCTGACGATGCCGCGGAATGGCACGAACGGTTCGGAAGGGCCGTACCAATCGGAAATCTTGCGGGAAGGACGATGGTCGAGCCGGGTGTTGGACGGTTTCTGGATCGACGTGGGTTGGTTATGGTCGGAACCGCTGCCGAACGCGCTGGACTGTTTTCAGAAGGTTATCGGATCAAGGATTGCCTGACGGCGTAAGGACGAAACATCATGATGAACGTGGTTGCACAGGCTACCGTTTCGCCCACGGCAGTTTCGGCCTACTCCAACACGAGCACGGAACTCGTCCTCGGCATGCTCCTGTTCGCCCTGGCCGGGTTCGCGATTGTGTTTGCCGGGCTGATGGCCGGGAGCATTGTTCGGCCGACCATGCCGCATCCCGAGAAGCTCACCGCGTACGAGTGCGGGGAGCCGGCCATCGGCGACAGTTGGGTGCAGTTCGATCTTCGATTCTACACGGTGGCGCTGGTTTTCATCGTGTTCGACGTCGAAGTGGCGTTGCTCTGGCCGTGGGCGGTGGTGTTTCGGGAAATGCCCGGCCCGACGTTCTGGGCGTTTTTCGTGTTCTTCCTGTTGATCGCGATCCCGTTCCTTTATGAATGGAAGTCGGGGTACCTCGATTGGGTGAGGGCGAGCTCGGGGCAACGGGGCAAGTTTCAAGAGCCACAGGTTTCGGAATCGAGTGCGTAGAATCGATTCGGGGTGTACGGTCCATGGCACTATTGTTCCATTCCACGGCTGAAAAAGCCCGCGAGGCGATTCGCGGGATCGACGCGCCGTACCTGCTGCGCACATACGACGCCACGCCCGAAGATTACGAGCTCATTGCCGACGAGGATTTTCGGTGTGAATACCTCGATGGAGTCTTGGTCGTGCATTCACCAGCGACGTTTGCGCATGAAGACCGTTCGAGTTTTCTTAGCGCTCTGCTTCGTACGTTCGTCGAACATCGCCGGTACGGTTGGGTTTTGGGCGCCAACGCCGTGATGCAACTGGGCGAGCGACGCTTTTGTCCGGACATATCGTTTCTTCACGCGACTCACGCCGATCGGATCCAGGGCGGCCGGGTCATGGGGCCGATGGACTTGGCCGTCGAGTTTCTCTCCAAAAGCACGCGAGATTACGATCTTCGGGAAAAGCGGACATCCTATCGGGAGGGCCGAATCCCGGAGATCTGGCTGATCGACACGGACCTGCGCGAGTTTCACGTGGACGTCCTTGTCGCCGCCCCCGGCAAGACGAACGGAAGCGGTGCCCCCTATCGCACGGAATTGCTACGGCAGGGGCGCTGGTCGAGCCAGGTTCTCAACGGCTTCTGGGTCGATGTGACCTGGTTCTGGAGCGAGCCGCTTCCAAGCGTTCTCGATTGCTTCAACGCGATCACAGACGCGTCGCAGAGTACGTAATCTCGTGCCGCGCAACCAACGGGCGTCGCCCTACGAGCGCCGGAGGACGAACGCGCCACACACCATCAAAAATCCGGTTGCGATCAGGAGATCGGGGTGCGTCATGGCCGGTACCGCCATCGGACCGGCCGCGGGACCTTGCGTAACCCCACTAAGCACAGCAGGCGTACCGGGTTTGAACAAGCCCAGCGATGCGGTCGTGCTGACCGGCGGGGCGCCGGCATCAAAGCGAAAACTGTACGCCGTCCCCGATCGCAGAGAGTTGGCCGTGGGGTTGGCCGCAAACGGATCGGTGGACCAGGTCATCGAGTCGCCGTCTCGCGTCCAGGTCCAGGGGGAATAGGAAAAAGCCTTCGTGCGCTTTGTTGGTCGCGGCACTCGTGTCGCCGGAATGCGATCCGATTCCCACCACCGTGGCCGTCGTGCAATTGTCCGATTGCGCCTGCACGAGACCGCTCGCGTTCGCCAGCAACATGATGATCGCCACCGCCCAACGTGCCTTTGCGTGAAAAACGTGGAACATTCTCATCCACCCCATAGAGCCGCTATGTACCCCACGAGCACATGATCGGACCCCGTATTTTAACTTCTTACCGTATTTCGTCGCTACCGTCACGTGCCCTCAAGGGCAAGGACAAGTTCAAAGATGGGCCGACGCCAACGGCGTTTCGGTTTTGAGCGCAATGACCTGCAAATTGGCCGACCAGGTCCAGTTTGGATACAATCCAAAGGATGATTCCGATCAGGATAGATCGGACATCAGGAATCACGGAAGCCAAGCAGGCCGCTGCCGGGCTTGGAGATTGATGCGCAGTCGAGGCGGCACCAAAGTAGCTCCATAGACGGAAACCTTATGACCATCGATCAACTTCGCCGGGCAATTAAGGTGGACAAGTTCGCGCCGTTCACGATTTCCCTTGCGGACGGGCGGCGGTTCTTTGTTCCACATCCCGAATTCGTTTGGATTCCGCCGGAAGCATCGCGCACGTTTCATGTCGCGGGCAAGGGCGAAGATTATAGTGTGGTCGATCTACTCCTGGTCACGACGATTGGCTTTGGAAACGGCGCGGCGCCGCCGAGGCGCCGGAACCGGCGAAGGGCCTGACGGACCAGGGTACAGCGTGACACCCGAAGTTTGATGGGGAGTTTGTTCGCGGGAGGCGGTTTATGAGCTGGATCGAGAATCGATTCGAAGAAGGCGTCATTGTTACGTCGCTCGATTGGGCGATCAACTGGGGCCGCAGCAACAGCATCTGGCCGCTGACGTTCGGTCTGGCGTGCTGCGCGATCGAAATGATGGCCGTGGGGGCTTCGCGGTTCGACATCGACCGGTTCGGGTCGGGCGCGTTCCGGGCGACGCCGCGCCAATCGGACTTGATGATCGTGGCCGGCACGGTGACGTACAAAATGGCCAGCCGTCTGAAGCGGCTCTACAATCAAATGCCCGAGCCGAAATATGTCATGGCCATGGGGGCCTGCACGGTCGGCGGGGGGCCCTACTTCAAGCATGGCTACCACGTGGTCAAAGGCGTCGATCTCGTGGTGCCCGTGGACATCTACATCCCCGGCTGCCCGCCGCGGCCGGAGTCGCTACTCGAAGGATTGATGCGCTTGCAGGACAAGATTCGGCACCAGACTCGGGCGAAGTCACCCATGACAAAGGCGAAGGAACTCGCCCTGAACTGAGCCGAGCCACGATCCCAACTTTGCCTGTGTTGGAAGAAACGCAGCCACGGTCCATCCTGGGTGAAGTAACTATAATTAGCTTTCAAATTGATACTAAACGTGATATGCGTGAGGCATGTCACGACCACGTGTATCCGATTCGGTCGTTGAGGCTCGCGCCGGGAAGTCCGGGGCCACGGCGCGAACGAGTGATGAACTGCGTGCGGCGCAGTCGATCCGGTTGCCGGCGAGCTTGGGGATCACCCTGGAGCAGACCGCGGCCATGTTGGGGGTCAGCGCCAAATTCTCAAAATAGGTTGAGCCGGCTCAACCGCCCCACGGGCTTGTGCCGATAACTTCGACACGACGGGTTGTCCTGGGCCCCGCGCCCGCGGTGTTGTTTTTTGGGTCTGAGCGGGCCGCAATCGACTGGAGCGCTCGAACCTTCCGATCCGTTCCGGCCGGGGCAACCGGTGAAACCCTGGAGACGTATGGTCGGGCCGCTGCCGCTTCGAAATTTCGTGCTTGTTTTCCTGGGCGCAATCCTTGCCACACTGGCCGGAGGGTGCTATTCGATCACCAACGGATGGTTGGATCCCACGGCCGTTGGACGATTCAACCGTACCACGTCGCTGGAGATACGCGACTCCTTGAGCCTGGAAGATACACCCGGGGGTTTGCCGGGTGAATCCTCTCCCATTCGCGAGGATCAGGAAATCGTTTACGAGGATTATCCGATTTCGGGGGGCGACGCCCTGGTTGTCGAAATCCAGGAGCTTCGTGATCGCGGCATTCCGTTTCAAGCGCAGGTCTCGGTGGCCAATTCTGGTTTCGTGAACCTGCCGACCGTGGGCCGGGTTCGCGCCGCGGGTTTGACCGTCGGGCAATTCGAGGAAGAACTTCAAAAGGCGCTTCGCGAAAAGGAGATCCTTGTCGCCCCGGAAGTCACGGTCAATCCCCAGTTCCTTCAAAAGGGAACGTATTCCATTTTCGGCATCGGGGTCAGCGCTTCGGACAACTCTCCGTTGCGGGCGGGAACGTTTCCGGTACGGCGCCCCGATCTGCGATTGTTGGAAGCGATCAACCAGGTCGGCGGACTCAACGAGTTTGTCTCCGATGTGTACATCTTCCGGCTGGGGATTTCGGTGGCGAAAGTCCCGGAAGATCCGCCTTTCGAAAGCTCGTCTGAGGAGCCGGAGGAGAAAGACGGAGTGAACGCGAGGAACCTTCCGGCGGCACAGGCCTCCGAAGTACTCGAGAAAGCAGCCGATGCCGGCGGACGACCGCGGTCGAAGCCTGAACCGCTCCCCAATGACCCAAAGCGCGAACTGTTCGATGTGGTTGAGGCGGGCGCGAAGGAAGAGCCTTCGCAAAGTGCCCCACCGACTCCACGGGAGCTTTCCGAACCGGAGCCGGTCGACCCCTTCCTTTGGGTGAACGATGAGTGGGTGCCCAATCCCGCGCGCCGCTCGGCACAGGAATCCAGCGCGGCGACCGCGGGGATCGAGGCCCAGGCGCCGACGCCGATGACGAACTGGTCGCGAATCGCGGGCGAATCTCCGTTTCGTATCATTCGAATTTCCGCGGACGCGCTGCGACAGGGCGATCCGGAATCGAACATCTTTGTACGCGCCGGGGACGTCCTTCGGATCGTCAGTGGGGAGATCGGGGTCTATTATGTGATGGGTCAGGTGAATCGGCCGGGACCGTACAGGTTTGAAGCCGAGCCGGTCACGCTGAAATCGGCGATCGCCGTCGCGGGCGGGTTGGCGGGGCTGGCCTGGCCGACGCGCTGCACGGTATATCGGCGCATCGGACCGCGGGAGCAGATGATTCAAGTTAACCTGGATCGGATCTTCGCGGGGCAGGACCCGGACTTTCTGGTGAAGAGGGGCGACATCGTCAACGTCGGAACCCATCCGCTCGCTCCGTTCCTCCAACGGATTCGAGCCTGGACGCTGCCGACTCCGGTCAACAACGTCGGCTACAGTTTTACGTATTCACGGAATTTCGCCGACCTCGATTCCTACGGGGTTCGTCAGAATCCGGCCAACATCCCGGACCGGTTCCCCAATTTTTTCCCGTAGGAGGTTTCGTTTGGGGATCGTCCGAACGCCCACTCGTGCCGTGCCTCGTTGGGACGATGTCCTACCGCCGCAGTCCTGGGTTCGAATTGCCGTCCTCACGGGGTTACTGACCCTGGCCTATGGGCACGTCTTGATGGGGATGGTGGGAAAGTGGTTGCACGACGCGAACTGGTCGCACGGATGGCTGGTTCCCCTATTCAGCGTGTTTTTTCTGGTGACCCGACGGGCACAACTGCTTTACTGCCGGCCGCGGACGAATTGGATCGGGGGCGTGATTCTGGTTGCGGCCCTGACCCTGTATTTCGTCAGCGCCTGGAGACTGCGAATGGGGTATCCGCAGGCCGTGTCGCTGGTCGTCGCCATATTCGGATTGACGTTGCTGATGGGCGGATGGAGCGTCGTCCGCATCGCCTGGTTTCCCATCGTGTTCCTCCTGCTCGCCGTTCCGCTGCCGCAATCGGTGTACGTGGACCTCACCATGCCGCTGCGCAAGTTTGCGTCGCAGGTTTCCGCGGTGGTGATGCCGTGGTTTGCGCCCGGGTTGCACGCGGAGCCCCAGGCGGTGGTGATTGATTACGTCATGCCGGGACGCGGCTCCGGACAATTGAACGTCGAGGAGGCGTGCAGCGGAATGCGCTCGATCATGGCGTTTGTCACGCTCGGCGTGGCCATGGCGTACCTCCACGAGCGGCCAACGTGGCAACGAATCGCCTTGCTGGCGAGCTGCGTTCCGATCGCCGTGCTGTGCAACACGATCCGCGTGACCATAACCGGGTTGATGTACGTCTACGACCGGCAGGAACTGGCCCGAGGGACGCCGCATGAATTGTTGGGCGTGGCCATGTTCCTGGTCGCCCTGGGGATGTACTCCGCGTTGGGCTATGCCCTCAGCAACTTTTTTGTGGAAGAACGGGAAGGATAGAGCGTGGGAACCATCCGTCGATGCAGTCATGAACTCGGGGGTCGAACCACCGGTCGGCCGGTTGCGTGGCGGACTCGACGGGGTCGCGATTGGGGTTCAAGAACATGACGGCGCTGCCAGGCACGTTGCACGAACGAATCCGACTTCCCCTCTCGGGGAGTCCGGTGCGCCGCGAGCAGCCGATGACGCCGGGCGATATTCTGGCCATGCTTCGCCGCCGTGCCGTGCTCGCCGCGTTGTTGACCTTGCTGTTCGCGGGCCTTCTGCTCGGCGGGTTTTTCGTCTGGTGGCGGTATTTTCCCGGGTATCGCGCGGAGTGTCTGATTGAATGTGTCTCCAATGCTCCCAAGGAATCGCTGACGCTCGAGCACAAACGGCTGCTGGAGGAGGAACACGAGCGTTTCGTCGCCACACAGGCGTTGCTACTGAAGAGTCCTTCCATTCTCGAACAAGCCCTGCGGCTCAACGCGGTTCGCGAAACGAAATGGTACAAGAGCAATTCCAAGGACATGAACCCGTTGATCGAACTCACGGAGGATCTGGTCGCGGCGCCCGTGCGGGGGACCAATTTTCTGCGCGTGGCCCTCGAAACCAACAACAAACAGGATCCGCACGTCATCGTCGATGCCATCGTCCGGCTGTGGCTGGATACGGTGAAAACACGGGCCGCGGAGGATTTCGCCACCGATTTGCAGGGAGCGCGCGGGGAATTGGAGGCCTTCGACCGGCGCATCGAAGACAAACGAAAGCAACTGGAGACGATCGCAACGCAACTCCCCCCGGGCCTACGACAGATACCGGCCGGCAACCTGGCGGCGGACCGGGCCCGAACGACGGTCGAGCAAGTGGGCCGGCTGCGGCTCGAGCTGACGCAGCTCGAACAGCTTCGGTCGATTTACAACAATCCATCGGGTCTGGCGGCCACGGCGGAGGATCGTGCTCTGGTCGAACAGGACCCGCAGGTTTTGGGGCTGAAACAGGTCCTGCTTAACCTCGAGCAGCAGTACGCCGCGGACCTGATGAGGTACGGCACGAATCACAGTGTCCTGCGGCGGCTCGAAAATCAGATCACGGCGCTGAAAGAAAAACTGGGAGAAGATCGCGCCTTGAAGCTCCAGGAAATCCAGAGCTTCAACCGCGAGCAAGCGAACAACGCCTATCTCACCACGCAGCAGGCGTTGTTCCTTGCCGAAGAGCAGCTCATGGGGGAAGAAGCCGTCCTCGAGGATCAAGATCGTCAGCTCTCTTCGTTCCGCCGGTTGGAAACCGAAATCGTCGAGGACACGGAGTATCGAAAACAGCTTGTCGAATACGTGACCAGCCTGGAGCGCGTGGTTCGGCAGCGCAGCGCCGTGGATATCAATGTCGCCCAACCGGCGACCGAGCCCCTTCAGAAAAACAGCCCGAGCCTTCTGCTGATCCCCCTGGCGTTGTTCCTTTCGCTGGCCCTGGGTGGCGGAGTTCCCATCGGGCTGGAGCTGCTGGACAAATCGGTCCGAACGACACAGGAAATCACGCGATTCCTGGGATTGCCGGTTCTGGGAGCCGTGCCGCATACCGACGACGAGGAAGTGGCCATTGCCCGGCCCGAAACGGCGGTCCGCGATGCTCCGCACTCGCTGATGGCGGAGGCGTTCCGTGCGATCCGGACCAACCTGCAATTTGCGGCGCCGGCCGCACGACTGCGGACGCTGCTGGTGACCAGTCCGCGGCCCGAAGACGGTAAGACGACGGTGGCGTGCAACCTCGCGATCGGGCTGGCTCAGAGTGGGCGGCGCGTGCTGCTGGTGGACGCGAATCTTCGGAGGCCCGCGATTGGGCGGGCTCTGGGCGCGTCCAAGGCAGAGGGTTTGAGCAACATTCTCGTGGGCGGATCGACGCTGGAAGCCTGCGTGGCGAAAACGGACGTGCCCGGGCTGGATGTGCTCGGATGCGGACCGACCTCACCCAATCCGGCGGAATTGTTCGGGGGAGAGATTTGTCGCTCGTTTTTCGAGGTGGTGGTTGCACGATACGATCATGTGATTTTCGACACGCCCCCCGTTTTGTTGGCCACGGATGCACTGGTGCTGTCCTCCCTGGCGGACGGAGTCGTGCTGGTGATCCGGGCGAAGGAATGTTCCCGGGGTGCGGCGCGGCGAGCGGCCATGCTCCTGGGCGACGTCAATGCCCGCTTGTACGGGGCGGTGCTCAACGCCGCGCAGGTGACCCGCGGGGGCTATTTCCGCGAGCAGTTGCGGACGCACTACGAATACCAGGAGCGGCCCGCGGTTCGATCATGATTCGCGCAAGTTTGAGGTCGCGCAACGGCCGATCGATGAATGAAATTATCCCCATCGGGCCAAGGTAATCGGCCTCTACTCCGTCGGTCCTGAAGATACTATGATCCCGCGAACGATGAACGGCGCTGAAATCCGAATCGACATGAAAAAGGCTGAGCCGCCCGCGAGCCCCGAGATTTCCATGCTCGACCTGAAGGGCGAGTATCGGCAGCTTGCGGGGGAACTCCGTATCGCCGTCGAGGAGGTGTTGGGAAGCGGTCAGTACATCGGCGGGCCGGCCATCGCGAAATTGGAAGAGGAGCTTGCCCGCCGCATCGGCGTGGCTTATGCGATTGCGGTCAGCAGCGGCACCGACGCGATTCTGTGCGTGTTGATGGCACTAGGCTTGGGCCCCGGCGACGAGGTCATCGTGCCTTCTTTCACCTTTTTCGCCACGGCCGGATGCGTCGCGAGGGTCGGGGCCAGGCCGGTGTTCGTGGACGTGGACCCGCGGACGTTCAATATCGATCCCGCCTCGGTAGAAAGGGCGGTGACGCCGCGCACGCGGGCCATCATCCCCGTACACCTCTACGGCCAGTGCGCCGAAATGGACCCGATCCTCGAGACTGCCCGGCGGCATCGGTTGTTTGTGATCGAAGATGCCGCCCAGGCGATCGGGGCGACGTACAACGGGCGGCAGGCCGGCACGCTGGGAGATGCCGCATGTCTTTCGTTCTACCCCACGAAGAATCTCGGGGCCTTCGGCGACGGCGGGATGATCCTCTCGAACGACGAACGTCTTGCGAATCTTTGCCGCCACCTTCGCACGCACGGCGAGTCGAAACGATACTATCACGATCGCGTCGGCGGCAATTTTCGATTGGACGCGATCCAGGCCGCGCTGCTGTTGGTGAAGCTGCGGTACTTGGATCGATTTACGGCGCGCCGCCGGGAGATCGCCCGGCAGTACGACGAATCGCTGCGGAACTCGGGCGTGGTCGCGCCGCACGTGCCCCTCGGTCACGAACCGGTGTACCATCAATACACGATCCAGTGCAATCGGCGGGAGGAATTGAAAACACTCCTTCGCTACCGCGAGATCGCGACAGCCGTGTACTACCCAGTCCCCCTGCACTTGCAAAAGTGCTTTGCGATGCTGGGTTCCCCTCGCGGATCGCTGCCGGTGACCGAGACGCTCTGTGAGAGAGTGTTGTCCTTGCCCTGCCATCCAATGCTGAGCGATGACGAGTTGCGGCACGTCGCTTCCCTGGTTCGGGAGTTCCATTCGCCGGGGAAATTGAGCCCGGTGTGATCGTGGATTTGGATTCGAATGAACAGGTTATTGGCGTGGAAATCCTGGGTTTTGGCCGCCGATTTCAAAAGGCTCCGCAAGGGCAGCGGGCAACTCGAGCGGCACGTCGCCAGAAAGTTCGAAGTGCGTAGCACGCCTGTGGGCAACCTGAAGTCCGCAAGGATCCGATGCGAACATTAGTTACCGGCGGGGCCGGATTCCTCGGAAGTCACCTCTGCGACCGTCTGCTCAAGGACGGCCACGAGGTCATCGCCATGGACAACCTGTTCACGGGGTCCAAGAGCAATATCGCCCATCTGCTGGGCCGGCCCGATTTCGAGTTCCTCCGCCACGACGTGGTGCAGCCGATCCTGGTCGAAGTCGATTGGATCTTCAATCTGGCCTGCCCGGCCTCGCCCGTTCATTACCAGTCCAATCCGGTCAAGACGGTCAAGACCAGCGTGATGGGGGCGCTCAACATGCTCGGCCTCGCCAAGCGGGTCAGGGCCCGCATCCTTCAAGCCTCGACCAGCGAAGTCTACGGCGATCCGCTCGAGCACCCGCAGAAAGAATCGTATTGGGGCCACGTCAACCCCATCGGCCCGCGAAGCTGTTACGACGAGGGCAAGCGCGTGGCCGAGACGCTGATGATGGATTATCACCGGCAGAACAAGGTGGACACGCGGATCGTGCGGATTTTCAATACCTACGGCCCGCGCATGGCCATTGGCGACGGGCGCGTGATTTCGAATTTTGTTGTACAAGCCCTCCGCGGGGAAAAGCTTACCGTATACGGCGACGGAACGCAGACGCGCTGCTTCTGTTACGCGGAGGACCTGATCGACGGAATCGTCCGCCTAATGGAATACACCGGTCCCGACGCGGCCGAACCGGTCAACGTGGGCAGCGGCGACGAACGATCGATGAACGAAGTGGTGGCGTGTCTCGGAGAAATCTTCGGCCGAAAGCTGGCCGTGGAACATCGGCCCTTGCCGGAGAATGACCCGGTCCGCCGCAGGCCGGACACGTCGCGGGCCAACAAGCGGCTGGGGTGGGAACCGAGGGTACCCATGGGCGACGGCTTGCGGAAAACGGTGGACTACTTTCGATCTCGAATTTGAAGACGCAATAAAGCGCCGCGAATGCCAAACGGATGCGGCGTTTTGTCGGTTGACCTTGGCGGCGCGACCGAGGATCGGCGGAAACGAATGCGAATGTGCGGTCGGGCTTCGTTCAACTTCGCGATGCGGTCGGGAATTCCGTCCGGGGATGCACGATCGACGGGCGCACCACGGAGCGCGCCGCCGGTGGATCCGTCACGATCCGTTCGAGCGTGTCGATGACGTGTAGAAAGGCTGCTTCCCCTTCCATGCGCATGCGGCGGATCACTTCTTCCGGAGAGGAAACGCGTTTCCCGGCAGCGTCGAAGCTCATCTGATCGAACAGCCGTGCCGCGCGGATGACGTGCACACCCGTGGGGATTTCGTGAGGGTCCTTCTGCTCGGCGAGAAAGTTGTAGACCCCCTCGTCCTGGTTCACCAGAAGCGGCAAGGCGCCGTGGAGCACTTCGCCCAGCGAGTGAATCAGATCGGTGCCCATAAACGTTCGCCGCGATTTCTGATCGCCGCCCGTTTCCAGCGAATCCACCACGCGGGAAATCACCTGCGTGGTGATCTCCACGCTGCCCAGGTCGTGCAGCAGGGCGGCGACGCGAACGTCGTCGATGATTTTGGCGGGCAGGCGTAGTTCCTCCGCGATCGTCTGGCTCAGTTGTGCCACCCGCGCAGCGCGGGTGTTGTTCTTCGGGTCGCTTCCGTGCAGATACTTGGAAAGCACTTCGGCGATGCCCACATAGGCGCGTTGCAGGTCCGAAACCGTCGTGGCCCGCTCGTCGCAGAGCGTTCCGATAAGGATGGCCGCCAACCCCAGAATTGCCGACCAGATCGTGAGCGCCAGGCCGATCAACACCGGCGAGCCGTACGACGCGAAGGGGTGCGGGAAAATGAGCGAGGCGATCGTGACCGTCAACGCCGAAAACAACGCCAGAATCCCCGCGCTGAAACGTCCGAGGAAGTAACCGCTCAGGATCACCGGCAAGTAGAAAAGGTTCAGCGACAGGAGACGGTGATCGCGCATGCGCGTGAAGAGCGCGGTCATGCCCAGCACGATGATGATCATCATGATTTCCAGCGTTCGCCGGTTACGTTCGGTGAGCTTGTCCATCGGTGCGGTTCCTTGTTGCTTCGCCGCGCTGAACTCCGGACCCGATTACACGTGTGCAGTTTCGGCCACGGGGCGATCCGCCTTGGGAGAGGCTGTGACGACCTCGCCACCGCCCCCGTCGGGGACGAAAGTCATTTCGTTCGCCTTGGTGTATCGCGCCGCGATCTTCGCGAATTCGCCTTCCACCGTGAGCCACGCCTCGACCAGGTCGGGGTCGAAATGTCCGCCGGCGGCGTCGCGAATGGCCGCAATGCAGTGGTCGTGGCCGAGGGCTTCTTTGTAGGTGCGACGCGAAGCTAGAGCGTCGTACACGTCGGCAATGGCCACGATCCGTGCCGCGATGGGAATGTTTTCCCCGCGAAGACGAAGGGGGTATCCCGTTCCGTCCCAGCGCTCGTGGTGAGACGCCGCAATCTCGCGGGCCATCTGGAGCAACGGCGAAGGCCCCACCCGCCGAACAATGTCGTCGATGCATTCGGCGGCGATCAGAGTGTGCCTCTCCATTTGCTTTTGTTCGTCCGGCGTGAGAGGTCCCGGCTTTTGCAGAATGTAATCCTCGATGCCCACCTTCCCGATGTCGTGCAGGGCGGCGGTCAGGTGGATGAGTCGCACGAACTCCGGCGTAATATCCGTCCGAAACCGGGAGTGTTGCCGCGTTGCTTCGGCCAGGATGCGCGAATAGGTCGTGATCCTCTCCAGGTGATGTCCGGTTTCCGGGTCGCGCGAATCGGCCAGCTTGGCCAGGGCGAAAATCACCGCCTCCTGGGCGCGAACCAGTTGGTGAAGTTGTCGCAGCGTGTCGTTGGCCGATTGCACGTTTTGGTGGCGAAGCACTTCACGCCATCGGGAAGTCACCAGGTAAAGAGTCAGTCCTTGAAACACCGACACCCAACCGAACGTTATGAGACCCAGCAGGAACATTCGCACGGTCGTGGAGGAGGTCAGCTCGAATTCTCGGGAAATTTGCGCGCCGAAAAACCACAGTCCGACCGCGACGCAGCCGGCCTGGCCGATAAGGACGAGCCCCAATTGTCGAAGATGCACGCGCATAATCTGAAGCCTCTCACCCTTGTTCCTACAAACGGGCATCGGAATACGGGGGTTCGTTCTTAACCTGCGGAGCCGCTTCCCAGGCGAAGAGTCAATGACCGTGCCGACGGACCCCGGGCCGGTTCCGTTATCTTGTCACGAATTGGTTTTGGGACGAGACGGGGCCGTGCAGCCTTTGGTCGCAACCAAATGCTGCGCATTACGAATTACGAAGGGGCGATTCTCCCGAGGATCTGAGAAACTCTGCGGGGCGCGAAATAGTTTACGGTGGGTTGTACCGCGTGCGTCGGCCGATCCGTTGTGGGAGTCTATCGGCCGTGGAAAGGAGTACCGCATTTCGCGGGGATACATTCCACGAAATGCGCCGCGCCCCTTGTCATCCTAACGGTTTCCGAATATGGTTTTCTCGAGAGGATACAAACAAGAGAGTGTGCCGACGTGAAACTTCGACCCGTCGAGAATCCGCCGAATCCTTATGAGTCGCGGCACGCCGAGTGGCTCGAGCCGCCGCCGCCCGCGCGGGTCGAAGTGTACGAGGAAACCTCCGGCTCGATCCTCTCCGAAAACGACAGCCCGGACCTTCCTTTTCGCTGGTCGGCCAATCCGTATCGCGGTTGTCAACACGCGTGCAGTTATTGCTACGCAAGGCCGTATCACGAGTATCTCGGCTACGGAGCGGGAACCGATTTCGACACCAAGCTCATCGTCAAGGTCAACGCACCGGAATTACTCTCCGCCGCGTTCGCCCGCTCCAAGTGGCAGGGCGAATCGGTCAATTTTTCGGGGATTACCGACTGCTATCAGCCGATCGAAGCGTCCTACGAACTGACCCGCCGCTGTTTGGAGGTCTGTTTGAAGTTCGGCAACCCGGCCATGGTGGTGACCAAGGGGTACCTCGTGGTCCGCGACGCGGTACTTCTGGCCGAGTTGAACACCAAGGCCGGCTGTAAAGTCTTCATCAGCATTCCGTTCGCGGATCGTGCAATGGCGAAAGTGATCGAGCCGCAGGCTCCACCACCCGATCGAAGGTTTGAAGCGATTCGACGGTTGAAGGAGAGCGGCGTTCCCGTCGGCGTGTTCGTGGCTCCTGTCATTCCGGGTTTGAACGATTCGGAAATCCCCACGATTCTGGAGCAAGCCGCCCAGGCCGGGGCCGAGTCCGCCGGTTACACCGCGCTTCGGCTGCCGGGCAGTGTGGAAGAAGTGTTCTGCTCGCGGCTGCGGCGCGACCTTCCCTTGAGGGCGAACAAGGTGCTAAACCGTCTTCGCGAGATTCGCGGCGGCGCGTTGAACGATTCTCGGTTCGGCGCCCGCATGCGCGGTGAAGGCGTCTACTGGGAGAGCATCCGCGACCTATTCGCCATCTCCAGAAAACGATTCGGGCTCGAAGACCAGGGTCGGCCGGAACCCTTGATTCGGCGGGTGGACGTGCAGCCGATGGAACCGACCGAAGCACGCCGGCCCGTGCAGCTTTCGTTGGGGTTTTGAATTGAAACCTAACCAGGGCCCGATTTCTTTATGAGCCACACGTATCCCGCGGGATCGAAGCGGAAACTGCCGTCGCGGAGCCAGTCCGGAAGATAGGGCCGAGCGTCGGACGTGGCGAACAAGCGGCCCGCGTTCATCATCGCCTCGCGGCCTCGGACCTCGTCGGTCGGTTGCAGCCAGGGCTGACGCGCGATCGAAGAGATGAGCCGGACGTCGCGGCGCAGGGATCGGCGAGCTTGAAGGTAATTGATCGGCGGGCAGACGGTACTGTCGGCCACAAGCCAAGCGTCCGGCGGCAGGCCTTCGAGCACTTCTCGGGCGAAGCGTTCCGCGCCGTCGTAGCCGTTCCGCCAGGGGCGCAGGAACCAGATACACGGATCGCGATAGGGAATGATTCGGGGGGGGAGCCAGGATGAGGCGAGGGACGATCCGGTGAGGATGCGCGGCGCCAAGGCGTAGGCGAGCGGCCCTAGGAGTGCCAATAAAATGGCAGCGACAGCGAAGCCGCGCGAGCCTCTACGATTGCAAAAGTCATTCAAACCCAGTGCGACGAACACGGCGGCCAGAACGAACGCCGGAACCAGAAACGCGTGTTGATCCGCGACACCGTAGCTCGCACCGAACGCTGCGTACATCGCGGCAGCGCCGACCAGAACGATGCGAAGAGTCCTGTCGCCGGTCCGCCAGTAACTCAAGAGTCCAAGCGCCGCCAAAAGCAGAAGCGGCGTGGGGAAGTTCAAAAAGGTGTAGCAGGCCGCTCGGCCCAACAGGTGCAGCAAAACGCTGAGGTTGCCGATGTGCCTCCCGTATCGTCCGACCAGCAAGGATTGGGCCGTCTCCGCCAAGCTTCCGTGTTCCCGCCAAAAACCGATGCTCAATACGAGGATCGGAGCCGCGCCCAAGAGCCACGCGGAGGCAACAAGGGCGACTTCCCGCCATGAGACGGTTTTCGCTTCGCGTCGCCGCAGCAGAAACACCAATCCGTAAACCGGCCACATCAGCATGGCAAAATTGTGGTTGGACAAGCCCAGCCCGTTCGCCACGGCCGAAAGGACAAGCCAGCGACTCTGTCGCTTTTCCAGCCATTGCACGACGCCGATCCATTCCGCGGTCAAGAGCGCCGTGGAGAGCGTGACGACTTCCGCCGAAGTGCTCAATTGCCAGAACGTGTGAGAGACCGCAAGCAAGATGATGCCGCAGGCAGCCGCCACTCTCGATGTGCAGAGCTTTCGCAGCAGCCACGCGACATTTCCCATGGTCACAGCGCCGGCGATGACGGAAGTGAGATTGGCGGCCACCGCGGGTTCGGCCGAGAGGATCCAACGCAACGTCCGGGCGATCGCATAGTACAACACATGCGAACGAACGATCTGGTCGTTGAACAGCCACCCGCCGGTCAGTATGTGAAGCTGCGCTTCGCCGGAATCACCCCAAAGAAGGCCCGGCGCCATGCTCAGTCGATAGAGGCCGAAAGCTGCCAGCCCCGAGACGATCCACCAAATCCAGGGCCGGACTTCCCGCGTGGGGTTGTCTGCCTGATTCGACAAGCCTGGCTCCAACGAGGCGGGATTCAGCGAATGAGACATGGACAGCCCACTTTCCACTTGGGGATTTCGGAACACATCCGATTGAGGCAAATCTAATCCTGCCTCCGTCGTTCGGTGATGCAAAGGTAATGGAATCGCAGTCAGGACGGTACGAGTGCCGTCGGTGGCACTGGGGACGCGGCGATTTCATCGATCCGCCGCGGATGGGGTGGGCGATAGGTCCACGACGGCAATTCCGGTGCCGCCGCCAGGGTTTCATCCAGCCTGCCGAACGCGAACTCGCGCAGCAGCCTTTCCACTCTCGGTCGTACAAAACTCCGGTACAGCCCCTGGTGTATCCGCCGAAACCACGAAACGGAAACGCCCGGAGGATGCAGTCCATCCAAGTCAAATTCGTAAGGGTGCAAATAGATCACGGCCGGCCACGCCCGAGCATTGATTTGTCGGATCGTGCTTCGCAAAACGGGATAGGGCCACATTCGGTAGTAGCCGCCGCCTCCTGTCGGCCATAGCCTTCCCAGGCCTTGCAGCGAGGCCACGGGGCATTCCACCAACTCTGCGGATTCCAGGCGTATTCGATGCGGAAACCGACAGGCACCCGGAAATCCGTATCTCGCCGTGCGGATCGGAAATAAGGACGAATCGACGCGGTATCCGGCCTCGGCGAGGATGTCCAACGCCCAAATCGTTCGCGGCGTAATGCTAAAGCCGGGCGCTCGGTACGCGGTGACGGGTTTTCCGATCATGTCTTCCAGAAGGTACTTTGCGCGAACGACGTCTTCGCGGAATGCATCCGGAGACTGGCTGTGAATCAGTCGATGACCGAAGCCGTGGCTTTGGACCTCATGCCCCTCGCGCACCAGTTCCTGGATCAGGCTTGGTGCCTTTTCGGCCGCGAGTCCAAGCACAAAAAACGTGGCGCGGGTGCGTGTTTGGGACAGAAGGTCCAAGACGGATCGTGTGTTGCTGACGAATCGATCGGAGAGCGGTAGCTGCGGATCGACGCACGATTGAGGCCAGTCTTCGAGGTCAATAGTAATCGCGTTCAAGATGTTTTCGGTCACACTCCCAGGTTGGCTCGAATCCCCGGCCGCTAGCGGCAGCGCTTGAGGCCCGGACGATTTCATGGGACGCTCTCCGTGTGCCGGAAAGTGCGATGGCCGTAATCTGGGCGAAATTGTATCTAGAGAAGGGAGAGAAGATGGGTGAATTTGGAGTCGCCCAAGCATGGAAAGTTTATCGGCCTCCAAAAGGAAACTACTGAAAGAGTTGGTTTTTCTGGTACACTGGGTTTTCGAGGGCAGCGCGGTCGAGCCGCAGGAAGTCAAGAACCGGCATCCTAAGACTCGGGGGGAGAAAAGGCATGCGGCGAGCAATTCGGCTTGGCGCACACATCCGACGTTCTGGGGATTGCCTATCCCTTTTACTTTTTTGTATTCTGGCGACACTCATACCTTGTTGCGGCCTAGCCGATCCTGAACTAGTCGGAACGTTTCCTTCCAGCGGATCGAACAACGATATCCCAGCCCCGGGCGCCCCCGGCAATGGCGAGGTGTTCCCCGCCGAAGTCGTCGATGTCGATGCCGGTACGCTGACCCTTCGTGCTTCGCCCGGTTTTTGCTGCGACCCGCTTGAGATCCAATTCTCCGCCGAAAGCGAGGATCCGTTTGTGGATAGCGCGGCCGACTTTTTCTGGGATTTTGGCGATGGACGCCGGGGCGAGGGGCGGACCGTCCAACATCGGTTCTCGTGGAAGGGCGACTACCAGGTCTCGCTTGTGGCCCAATTGCCGGACGGAACGCGGATCGAAACGGTGCACATTCTCAATCTGCGCGTGGATGACTCCGGTCGGTGGGACTCGGTTTTTGGAACGCCCTTGGATGGATCGAGTTCTCCGCCGGATCCCTTGTCCACCGACCCGGCGCAGACGCCGACCCCCGATCGACTTCAGATCGACGCCGGCAATGACAAGCTGGTGCAGGCGGGATCGGTCGTGACCCTCGCCGGGCGGCTCACGGGAGACTCGCCCATTGAAGGCCTTCGGTTTCTCTGGACGCAAACCGGCGGGCCGTCCGTCGTGCTCGAACCGCGGAATCGACAACAAACGACGTTCGTCGCGCCGCCGGCAATCGAGACCACGACCGTATTGACCTTCGAGTTGCAAATGTTCGCGGGCGCGGAGCGGTTCACGGATTCCGTACGCGTTCGTGTGGTTCCCGCGCCGGACAACGCGGGCACGGGGACGGCGCCTTCGGTCTGGCCCAAGACGGCCACCGTGACGGGAATTGGCCCCGTGATCCTTGAATTGGAAGGCACCGACGCGGATGGCGACGATCTGACCTTTTTCGTTGAGGCGCCTCCGGAGCACGGCCGTCTCGGTGAAATCAACAATTCCGGTATGTTCAGCGGGTTCGTCGAATACACGCCGCCCACCGGCTTTGTCGGCAACGATTCGTTCAGCTACCGCGCTACCGACGGGGTCAAGGGAAGCCACATCGTTCGGTTTACCGTGATCGTCGTCACTCCCGCGACCACCATTGACTTGCAGGGGGCAACGTACCACGTTCCGATGAATCGCCGGGTGCGGCTCACGGCCAAGGCCAGGGCGGTTCGAACGATCGGTCCGCTGGCCTATCGAATCACGGATCTTCCTGAACACGGCACCATTTCAGAATTCGTTTTCCTGTCGCCGGCGGAGTCGACGATTGTTTACACTCCGAACGCCGATTTTGTCGGGGTGGACCGCTTCCGGATTCAGGCCACCGACGGCCGAACCATTTCTCAGGAAGCCACGATTACTCTGGAAATCAAGCGACGGATGATCCCCTGGATCGAGATCAATGCGCCCATGGATCCGGCACTGGGGGTGGTCTCGGCGGCGGATGGCGCTACGCTGGGAATGTCCTATCTCGATTACTGCCTTCTCGGCTTAGAACAATGGGCGAACGTGTCCGACACCGTAATCATTAGCACGGTACCGGGCAACTCTCGCCTGGTTTTCACGGAAGTCATGGCCCGGAAGGCGGCCCATGTGAAAATCATTGGTGGGATCAAGACGTTTACGTTGCCCGGTGCCCGGCCCGGTGACACGCGACCCTACGACTTTACCAACGTGGAAGGGTGGCAACGCCTGGCCGGAGAGGCCGTGGGCATCGCGGCCATCACCGGCAACACAACGGTGCTCCTGGAAAACGAAACCGCATTGGAACCATATCATCTTCATCAAGAGCCGATCGACTATCGCAAGCTCCCCGCGGCGCTGGCCCCGCTTCAGGGTTACGGGTTGGATTACTGGTGGTACTTCCCAACCATACTCACCAACACGCCGGCGTTTGTCGATCGCGAGGCGCACACGACCGTTTTTGTCAGCGTGGTGCAATCGCTTCTGCCCCGCTCGGTTTTCGTGGCCGGTTCCACAAGCTGGTATGACTGGAAAGACAACAATCGAGGGGAACGAGATCGCCGCGATGCGATGAACCTGCGAATGCGGCGGGAGTTCACTCGCGACCCGCTCCTGGTGACGATCGACGGATATATGTTGGCGGAAGGAGTGGCTCGGAAGCGGTGCTACACACCGGCCGAGGCTTTGGATGAAATCGACTACCTTGGCTTTCCGGAGGCGATCCTTTATCCCGGTGCGTCGAATTGGTTGCGAGTCGGCCGGGAACTCTCCCGCATCATGCCTCCCATGGCCGAGATCATGCCCAACCCCTGACCTCTTCCCGGCGGCGAGCCTACGCATTGCCTAGCGCGTTGAAATTACTTTTTTTTCCCTTGGAGCGGTCGTCGGCAGTCTAGGTTCGTAACCTTCCCTCGCTCGTAAGCTCTTTTTCGGTTTGGGATTAGCAGATTCCTGAGGCATGCTTAAGCATGGCTTTTCCTTTTCTTTGGTCCGAGAATCTTCACACGTTTTTCAGAAGCCTTTCTGTTGACAATCGATCCCTAGTTTGATAACTTCGGCGGTTGGAGGTGTGAAACTGGGGAACCGTTATAGGCTGGGGATTCTCAGCCGAATCGGTCTCGGAGCGATCGTTGTTCGTTGAAGGCGTTCCGCCTGTTGAATGATTCGGACGGACGCCGCAGTGTCGGCGTGAATTCTTCTTCCTTTTAACTCAAGGGGGGTCGTGGCAAAACGATGAGGACAACCACAAGAGTCAGCTTTGTTTGTTTCTGTATGTTCGCGACGTCTGCGTCGCTGTATGGTCAAACGCCGCAGTTCGAAATCACGTTGGAGCGTTTGAGCACCACGCCCGTCACGCGAGGGATGGTCGTGACCGTGGAAACGTTCCTCAGGAACCGTGGTGCCGATTTCCTGGTTCGAGGAATTCAGATCGATCTTCCCTGCACGCTTCCCGGTAAAACGGGGTTTGTCGGGACGATCATGACGGTGGGAGCGGCGCCCATCACGATTTCAAATCAAAGCGCCACGGCGAGCGGCCGATTGCCGTGGTTGTTCGCGCCCCAGGGCACGTGCACCGGCGGCTCCAACGACGGGGCATTTTGCCGAACGCTGACCGAGGGAACGGATTGCACCGGCGGCGGAGTCTGCGACACGTCGCTTTTCAATGGTGGCCTGAGACCGATCGCGCCTACGTTCTGTCGCTTCAGCGGTTCCCCAGGGCCGGGCGAGGAGCCGTACACAATCCGCGGCGGCGAAAAGGTCTACCTTGGCCATATTCGCTACACGGTGTCGACCGACGCCCTCGGGACGTTCAACATCCCCTATGAAATCGCCAACGAGCCTTGCCAGAATACGGACCTGTCGCGAATCGTCGCGCAAGACAATATGTGCCGCGAGGTGGACTTTGTTCCCGGCTCCCTGACCGTCGCCGTTCCCTGCACCATGGACGCGCAATGCAGCAACGGCATCTTTTGCGACGGCATGGAGACCTGCGTGAACATGGCCTGCGTTCTGGGAACCAATCCATGCACCAATCCGGCGCTGCCGGTTTGCAATGAGACCTTGGATGCCTGCGTGCAATGCGACGACGCAGCCGATTGCCCGGCTTCGACCTGTCCGGGTGGATCGAATCCCGATTGCAACCAGGTGGCGTGCAACGCGGCGACGGGAAGCTGCGTTTGCGAGCGGCCTACGGGGACAACCTGCAACGATAGCAACGAGTGCACGAATCCCGACACTTGCAATGGCGGCGTCTGCTCGGGTCCGCCAAGGGTTTGCGACGACGGTAGAGAATGCACGACCGATACATGCAACCCCGGGACCGCGGGCGGCTGCGTCTTTACGCCACGACCCGCAGGCACAATGTGCGGCGATCAAACGGACGGCGAGTGCACGGACCCGGACACGTGCGACGCGGCGGGCACTTGCCGGCCAAACCACGTGGCCAACAATACGCCCTGCACGAGCGACGGAAATCCGTGCACGAACGATATTTGTTTCAACGGTACGTGCCGGAACAACCCTTTGCCCATTAACACACCGTGCGGGAGCAATGCCGATACCGATTGCTCTAACCCGGATACGTGCAGCGCAGGGGGGGTGTGCCAGCCCAACAACGAGCCAGACGGCGTGGCCTGCACCACGGACAACAACGTATGCACGAACGATGTGTGCGCGGCCGGGCTTTGTGCCCACAATCCGGTCACAGTGGGAACATCGTGCGGCAACAACAATACCACGGATTGCGACAACCCCGACAGTTGCGACGCCGCCGGCGTATGCCAGGCGAACCGCGATCCCGCGGGCACGCCTTGTGGCAATATGAACCCGACCGGACCTTGCGATTTGCCGGACATTTGTGACGGCGCAGGGGCCTGCTCGCCGAATCCAGCGCCGGACACGACGCCCTGCCCGGATGCCACGTTCTGCGACGGCGTTGAAACTTGTACCGGCGGCGTTTGCTCGGCTACGGGACCCAATCCGTGCCCCCCGAATACGACGTGCACTGAGGCGGGGGGAGGCATGTGCGTCGCGGGCGGCTGCACGAGCGATGCGCAATGCAACGACACCAACGATTGTACCAACGATTCGTGCGTCATTGCCACCGGAACGTGCCTGAATACAGCGAAGACGGTGGGTACGCCTTGCGGCAGCCCCGCGATGAGCAATTGCGACAGCCCTGACACCTGCAATTCGGGCGGCACTTGCCTGTCCAACAATCAACCGGACGGCACCGCTTGCCCGGACACCACGTTCTGCGACGGCGCGGAAACCTGCACCGGCGGCGTTTGCTCGGCGACGGGACCGAACCCCTGCCCAGCCGGGACGGTGTGCAATGAGGGCACGGATATGTGCGACCCGGCCACGGGCTGCACCGGACAGCCCAACGGAACGGCGTGCGACGACGGGGCCTTCTGCACCATCAATGATCGGTGCCAGAACCAAACCTGCGTGGGTACGCCGAATTCCTGCGACGACGCCATCTTCTGCACCAACGACACCTGCGACGAGACCAACAATCGTTGCGTCAATGCCCCCAAGGCGGCGGGCACGCCCTGCGGAAGCAATGCCGACACCAACTGCGACAACCCCGACACCTGCAACGGAGGGGTGTGCCAGACGAACAACGAGGCGAACGGAACACCGTGCCCCGATACCACGTTCTGCGACGGCGTGGAAACATGCACGGGCGGCGTTTGTTCGGCGACGGGACCAAACCCGTGCGCGGCCGGCACAGTGTGCAATGAGGCGACCGACATGTGCGATGCGGCGGGGGCCTGCACCGGCCAGCCGAACGGCACACCCTGCGACGACGGGGCGTTCTGCACGACCGGAGAAGCCTGCTTCAACGGCGCTTGTGGAGGCGGCACCCCGCGAACCTGCACGGATAATATCGCGTGCACGACCGACACCTGCGACGAAACCAACGATCGGTGCGTGAACACGGTCACCACGGGCTTCTGCCTGATCGGCGGACTGTGCTTCGCCAACAACGCGTCGAACCCCGCCAACGCGTGCCAGTTCTGCAATTCGGCAGCGAGTTCGAACAGCTTTTCGAATCGGCCGGCGGGAACGGCCTGCGGCAGCGGCCTCAATACTGATTGCGATAATCCGGATACGTGCAACGGGAGCGGGGCATGTCAGGCGAACAACGAGGCCGATGGCACGGCCTGCACGGCCGATGCCAACCAGTGCACGCGGGACATTTGCCAAGGCGGGCTTTGCACGCACCCGAACGCATCGATCGGAACGCCGTGCGGCGATGCGACGAATGCTCCGCCGTGCAATTTGCCCGATACGTGCAACGGCCAGGGAACGTGTCAGGGCAACCAAGCGCCCAACGGCACCGATTGTCGTGATCCCTTCTTCTGCAACGGCATGGAGGTTTGCCGGGGCGGCGTGTGCAGCGACGAAGTGGATCCCTGCCGCTCGCCGGCCCATTGCGTGGAGCCGAATATTTGTCTGGCGTGCACGCCGGCCACTGCGGCCGCCGACTGCAATGACAACAACATCTGCACGACCGACACCTGCGGTGCGGGCGGATTGTGCGTAAACACGACCATTCCTAACTGCACCGCGATCAGCAACGCGCGGGGCTCGGCGACGAAGAAGGGCAGCCTGTTGGTCTTCCCGAACGTTGAACTGAAGTTCGCGCCTGCCGGAGCCGGGTTTGTACTGGTTCAGGACACGTTTATCGACATCGCCAACGACTATCCGGACGACGTTTACGTCCAATGGTATTTCGTCAACGGCGACGCACCGTTGGCGCCGACGTTTTTCCCCGGCCAGCCGCCGGTTCTCCGCGAGCGGGGGCACCCCGGCTGGAACTGGGTGGACTGCCAGACGTTGCTGACCTCGGACCAGCCGGCGTACTTCGCGGCGTCCACCGGTCTGCCGATTTCGTGCCAGTCATTTGTTATCTTGGATCCGGGCAATCCGCCGGGCCGGCCCGATCCGGATGTCGCCGGGTTCCGGACCCTCCGCGGGTTCATCATGGCGTGGGCGGTGGATCAAAACGGCAACGAGATCCAATGGAACCACCTGAAGGGTGACGCGCTCATCGTGGATTACCTCCGCGGCTCGTCATCGGAATACAACGCGTACGCCTTCAAGGCGCTGGGCGGGGTTCACGGTGAATGGCCGGATCAGACTCCGGGGCAGTTGAAGACGAACGGAGTGGAGTATGACAATACATACGATAAACTTCTGTTCGATTTCTACGCCGCCAACACCACCGTGTTTTCCAACGTGGGGGTGGGCCGGACCGTCAACTTTGACACCGATCTCACCCTGCAAGTGTTCACCACGGACCTTCGACAAGACAACGACGGTCCCGTGGCCACCAAGGCGAAGTTCGACATCTGGAATCAAAACGAGATCCGTCTGTCGAACACGGTACGATGCGTGACGTGCTGGGATCAATCTTTGCTGCGGCGCTACGACCCGATCAACAATCTGGTTCGTGCCGCGATGCAGACGGATAAGGGCAAAGCGCGAATCGACGGGGAAGCGTCGCCCGATGTATGTCGAAACAGCGTTCGAGCCCCTCTCCTGGGCGTGGCGGTGAAGGAAATGGCCTTCCTGGAAGGCGCGGTGCCACGAGGGTTTGCTCATGCGGCGATGAATCTCGTCGGCCAGGGCAAGGAAACCGGGATCATCCGTTATGACATCATTTCGGGACCCGGCGAACTAAGAAGCAAGGAGACTCCGGGGCAAGCGGACGTGGATGTCGCGGACGACCGCGTATTCGATCGTTCGAAATAGGTCGAAATAGCGGCGGGGTAACTCCCGCCGATGATTCGAGTTCGGAACCACATGGACCGGCCGCCCCCCAAAGGCGGCCGGTTCTGTTTGCGTTGGGAGACCTCCGCTTCCGTATGAACACGTTGGATTCAGAAGCACCGATGGGGTTGGAATCGGACGGCAACGCAGAAGAATTCGCGAATCCGTTTTGAGCACGCCAGGCTGGTACGCTAAAATTAGTGGAGGGCACCCACTTTCGTGAATGCGCCTCCCTTGGGATGGTAACTTGTGGTGACGAGCGTCGGGGGATCAACGCACCCCTGCCGCTCGCCGCCGTTTTTCGTCAGGTTTTCCTACGCCAGCGCTGGATCAAGGCCAGTCCGACCGCTCCCAGACCCAATGCACCCGGAGCCGGAACCGGGTTGGGAGTTCGATCGGTATCCTGGGGCTCGAAAGGATCATAAAGGCCGGGCGGATCAAACGGTTCATCTTCCTCAGACGAAGAGTGTGCCGCTACCGGCTCGTTGGGCGGCGAAGAATCTTCGTCCTCGCCCATTCCGGGCGGGTCGGAATCAAAGATCGAATTCGAAAGGGAAGGGGATTCGTCGGATGAAGGATCCGAGGGCTTGTCGCCTGCCCCGTTCTCGGCCGTTGAACCCTGTTGCCCGTGAGACGCTCCGAAGGGAAACCCGTGCGCGCCGAACCACGTTTCGAAATCCCCGACGTGCCACGGCCTTCCTTTTCCCGGCCTCCAGGTTTCAAACCATTGCGATAACCAGCGTCGTGGACCGATGCGGCCGGCAGGATCCGCGGGAACATAGGGCGGCCCGAGAGTCGCGTTTGCGGGCGGGATCAACAACCCCCCGAACGACAAAGCTGCAAGGATGCACACACGTTTCGGAGCCATGAAATCGCACCTCGTACTTCCGTCTAATGACCGGTTCGCCGCCGCCGGGCAGCTTCGCACTCATGCCGAGACTGATCGACGTTAGGCGCGTTGAAAAAGCAATGTCAAGAAAGAGATTGCCACCCGCGGCGATCGTGCCCGCATCGCCGGCCTTATGGGTCGCATGCCGTGCAAGGTCCGGTTCCGTGACCCGAAACTCCCTGAAAACATGGGGATTCTCCGGGATTCGTACTCGATGGATCGTTACCCGGTGGTGATAAACCTCCCGTCGCGAACCGGCGGCGATCTCGGTACGATGTTCCCATGCCCGTCACTTTGCAACCGCGCCTGGGGAAAGGTGTCTACATCGCGCCCACGGCGTATGTGGCCGGCGACGTCGTCCTCGGCGATCAGGTGACCATCATGCACCACGTGGTGGTTCGCGGGGACATTGCGGCCATTCGCATCGGCGCGCGGGTCAACATCCAAGACGGTACCGTGGTGCACACTCCGACGGGTGTTCCACTCGACATCGCCGATGACGTAGGCATCGGGCATCGCGCGGTGGTGCATGGCCGATCGGTCGGCGCGCGCACGCTGATAGGAATCGGCGCGATTGTGCTCGACGATTGTGTCATCGGCAGCCGATGTATTGTTGCGGCCGGATCGGTGCTCGCGCCTCGAACGATCGTCCCCGACGGAAAACTGGTCATGGGGGTTCCCGGTCGCGTGGTCCGCGACGTGTCGGAACGAGATTTGGAAACCGTGGATCATGTGGTTCAAAGCTACCTTCGGCTGGGCCGGCGCCATGCCGAAGGCGAATTCCCGAATATTGCCGGCTGATGAACCGAATCGAGAATCGGCGGCGCGCGACTACAGTCATGCACAGCCGGTAGGGGGATGGACATCGATGGGATACTCATGGCCAAGTTGGTTAGAGAATGGGCAATAATAAACCCCAGGTAATAGAATAGCAGATGGAATGCAAAGGAATGCAACCTTTGTAAGATTATTTGGTAAACCTCGAATGTCGCCGTTCGTCTTAGAGGTAGGAGCTTTCGGGCCTTTTTCGGTTCGGCCGCGGGAAGCCGGCTTCGCATGATTGAGACAAGGCTCCGGTGGAAGGCCGGTGGAGGTTGGGTCCGGTGCTTCAGGGTCGGGAAGAACCACCAAACACATCCGTGCCGGGCGGTTCGGATCGAGGCGGCTCTTTTCACCCGATGTCCCTGGGTGATTTTGAACTTCGTCGAGAAATCGGCCGAGGCGGCATGGGGACGGTGTTCGAGGCCTGGCAGCGCTCTCTTCAGCGCACGGTGGCCTTAAAAGTCCTTGCATCGCACGTGAGTTCTTCCAGCGCGGCCATCGGCCGCTTCCAGCGCGAAGCCCAGGCCGCGGCCAAACTTCAGCACGGGCACATCATCCCCATCTTCGCTCAGGGGGAAGAGCGCGGCGTCTATTACTACGCGATGGAGCTGGTGGAGGGGCGCAGCCTTAACGCGATACTCAACCTGGCCCGCGATCGGCGGCAAGCGGAGACGGCCCGGCTGGACCTGGCCGTGACGATTCCAATTGTTCGAAGTGGAGCATCGGGAAGCCCGACGGGTTCAGGTGCTGTGGCCATCGGCGACGATCGCGACGAGCCCGGGCCGACCACCGGATCCAAGTCGCGGCTCGTCGATTCGGTGGCGCTGTGCACTTCGCCGGATCAGTTTGCGTTTGTGTGCGAGCAGATCGCCCAGGTGGCGGATGCACTGCAGTATGCCCACGAACGAGGCGTGGTTCACCGGGACATCAAACCTCACAACCTGATGCTGGGCCAGGACGGGCGGTTGCGCGTCGCGGATTTCGGGCTGGCCCGCGTGTCGGAAAACCCGGGCGTGACGGTGACCGGGGAGATGATCGGCTCCCCGACGTACA
>Ga0187893_10000990_pt1 | contig 71027 bp, 70 predicted proteins | sample MA1701074metaG_FD_139574 | JGI IMG/M metagenome (GOLD analysis project Ga0187893, IMG submission 139574) | White microbial mat communities from a basaltic lava cave in the Kipuka Kanohina Cave System on the Island of Hawaii, USA - MA170107-4 metaG ...
ACAAAGGCAAGGAGATGAAATGAAAACGCGTTTCGCGCTTTTGATTGCAGTATGGATCGCGATCATAAGCCCGGCCATTGTGCATGCCCGACATCATCCAGCGCATGGGTCTACGGATGGCCAAGCTGCACTCTGGATCATTTTTGGAATCATCGCACTGGTCGGCATTGTCGCCTGGTTGGCGAGAAAACGAAAATAATACGGCTGGCGGCAATCGCCTTCAGCAGCAAAAGACCACGCTGAACCCCATTCGTAGCGCGCTGGGTAAGAAGGGTCTGAGCAAAGGTTATTTTGTAAAACTGTAAACTTCGCCCAGCTCCGGGTTCAAAAAAGTGACCGGGAGTCCAAGCTTTTTAATTTCAGCCTCCATTGCTTGGGGTGTGGCGGCTCCCTCCCGCGGCTTTACCCGATGATGATGGGGTAGCACGGTCTTCAGATTGGGATTATCGGTGAGGAGAAGACGAACCATATGGGCTGCGTCTCGGGGATCACGGTCGCCGGAGAGAATAATGATCGCGATATCAGGCTTATAAAGGCTCTCGTAAAGGGCCATGTCTGAGTGAATCGCAGTGCTTCCCGTAAAGTAAACCGTAAGACCATTTTCAAAGGATAACATCAGCTTTAAGGTCTTCAATCTTAGTTTTGTTGTCCGGGCTGTCCAAGTGAGGATTGGTAAGCCAGACTTTTCCTGTGGGTGATGTGAAACGGAAATGAGAATGGCCTAGCCACTCCACGGTCACATCTCCCTTACTTTGGGCAAAGAGAATTTGGCTCAGCAGTAAGAAGGAGCTTAAAGTTACGGTAGCGAAAAGGATTAGTACCTTTTTCATAATTCGCCCTCCTTTATTTAAGCGGCAGCGACGATAGCAAATTTCTTGTTTGACAGAAATAGACGAAATATACTACGACAATATAAGGTCTAGAGTGAGATCTGTAACGCGCATGATGCGGCGATTGATAGCATTGAGGAAATAAATGAACAGATCTTTATGGCGACAACGAAGTATGGTACTGAAAATTGGGTGCGATTGAGTTTTTAACAAATTACTGTATTATGCCTAAGTAACCAATGAAGCGAATAGGTATCATCATATTATCCATAGTTTTTCTTTACGCTGGAATAGCCTCCGCTTTGGAGAAGTGTAGGGATCGTCAAGACCATTTCGATCACTTAGCAAGCCAGACGCATCATGAATCCGATTCTTCTCTCCCGCACTCCCACCCTTCGAATGGTTCCTCCTCAGCGATCCCTTGCTCTCTTGCTGCCGACCGGGTTGACCCGTTGACGGAAACGACGGAAGTCAGTCTACCCAGACCAATTGATAGAGGGTCGCGGAGTCACGCCCGTGCATTTCTACCGATTTTGACTGATGACTTCGGTCAAAACTCGCCATTTTTCTTAGTTAGAATCATCGTATTTTCTTCTCACGCTGGTATCCCGCGTTACCTTCATCTTTCCGTCCTACGTATCTGATCCTATCTGGCTAAACTGTCAGATTAAATTCTTAGGTCCTATTCACTTGGTGCAGTTGGGTCTAGGATCAATCATCTCGATGTGTATCAAAATGGAAAGGGAATTTGAGTATGCCTAGGGAAAAAGTTTGTTTAGGATTTGGGATTTTTTTCTTGTTTGTATTTGTTTCCCGCGTCAACGCAGCAGAAGTCGAGATGCATCACCCTAAAGGGTGGACCTTCACGATGCCAAAGGGGGACCCGGTTAAAGGTCGTGCCGTATTTGACAAGTTTAGCTGTTACTCCTGCCACGAGGTGCGCGGAGAGAAGTTTCCTCCCCTCGACAAGGGGCAAGCCGTTGGCCCCGAACTCAGTCAAATGGGTCCCATGCACCCCCTCGAGTACTTTACCGAGTCCACTATCAATCCCGACGCCGTCGCCGCCAAAAAGTATCGCGGATCGGATGGCAAATCGAAGATGCCGGCTTTTAACACGGATATGACCGTGCAGGAGCTTATCGATCTCTCCACTTATCTAGCGATGCTCAAACCGAAGAATGTCCCCAAGTCTGTGACTGCCGAGGGAAAGGTGCTCGCTTTAGTTCCGGAGACGCAGGAGATCGTCGTTGAACATGGGGAAATAAAAGGTTATATGGACGCCATGACGATGGGATATAAGGTCAGCCCGAAGTCCCTCCTGAAAAGTGTCAAAGCCGGCGACAAAATACGTTTCACAATCGATACCAACAAACGTGCGATTACAAAAATAGAGAAACTTAAAAACTGAAGGAAGAGGGAAGGGAAAAATGAAACCGTACCATACGTACATTCTTGTTTTTGGCTTTGTGATCTTCGGCGGTTGTGCCTACCAGATGCAACCGCTGGCGACAAATCATCCGGCTCACCCTGACGCGATGGCGGCGCCGGTGCGGCCGTTTGCGAGAACGCTCGCGTATACGGCGTCCGATATCCCGTCGGCGCGGCCAGTGGTTGCAATTAACCCGGTCCAGGAAAGCGGCCAAGGAGCTCGTCCGGCCGGAGCTGCCGCCCAGGAAACGGTGGTGGGTGAGGGCAAAGTGCTCACAACCGTTCCTAATGCTGGGCAAATCGTTGTGGAACACGGGGAGATCAAAGGATTCATGGAGGCGATGACCATGGGGTATCGAATCGATCCACCGTCTCTTATGGAAGGATTAAAGTTCGGGGATAGGATTCGCTTTACCATCGACGTTCAGAAAAAAGCAATCGTGAAAATAGAAAAGCTGAAATAGCAGTTTTAGAGGGAGGTAAACACAGATGTTGTTGGGACGAAGGGCCGGATACTTTTCGGTTTTCCTTTTGTTCATGGGGGGGTGCACAACGATGAGCATGAACGCCGGCTTCACAGAAGTCAGCACCCTTGTCGAAGAGCGAAACGCGACCAAGCTTTTTTGGAACAATGGAACCGACCTGGACAAAGAGGCCGCGGAAAAACTCCGCTCCTTACTGAAAGAAAAATTGACTGTCGATGGGGCCGTCCAGATTGCATTGTTAAATAATCGCGAGCTTCAAGCGGTTTATTCTGATTTAGGCGTGGCTCAAGCCGACTTGGTGCAAGCAGGTCTCTTAAAAAACCCAATTTTCGAGGCCGAGATCCTGTTTCCCCTCGCTCATGGCGGGCGGCCCGACCTCGAGCTTAGCGCGGTCATGAGTTTTCTGGATGTTTTCTATATGCCGCTTCGAAAGCGAGTTGCAGCTGCTCGGTTTGAAGCAGCCAAACTTCGAGTTTCGGGAGCGGTTCTTGACCTTGCCGCTCAGGTGAGGCGCACCTACTACGTTCATCAATCAAATGAACAGATGGTTGAACTGCGCAAAACAATACTGGAGGCGCTTGGCATTTCGTTCGACGTTGCGCGGCGGCTCCATGAAGCCGGGAACATGTCGGATCTCGACTTTTTCCGGCAGCGGGCTTTATTGGAGACGGTAAAATTGGAGTTGGCTTCGGCCGAGTTGGCGGTCCTCCAGAGTCGGGAGCAATTGACCACCCTGATGGGACTATGGGGACAGGATACAAACTGGGAATTAGAGGGGCGCATGCCGGAAATTCCGAAGGAGCCAATTTCTGTGACAGGGATCGAAACTGTGGCACTTCAGAAGAGTCTTGAGTTGAACATCGCGTGGCAACGCATCATGGCTGCCGGAGAGGAGTTGGGTTTCAGCAAGTGGAACGCGTTCCTGCCGGAGTTGCACGGAGGTCCTAGAGGCGTACACCAAGAACGAAGCTGGACGGAGGTCGGTCCCGTCATCGAGTTCCCACTACCTTTGTTCGACCAGGGTCAGGGACAGGTGGGTCGTACCGCGTCTCAGTTGCGCAGAGCACAGCAGGAGTATTATGCGCTGGCCCTGCGCATTCGTTCAGCGGCCAGAACGGTGCGAGATCGAATGCAGGCTACCCGTGATCGCGCGTTGTTTGTCAGGGACATCATGTTGCCTCTGCGTGAGCGCGTTCTGAATGAACTGCAGTTGCAATACAACGCGATGCAATTCGGCGTGTTTCAACTCCTGCGCGCCCGCGAGCAACAAATTGAAACAGCCGTGTCTTATATCGAGTCGCTCCGCGACTATTGGCTTGCCCGGACAGACCTGAGCCAGATCTTGATGGGACGTTTGCCCGCGGGAAACGGAGTTCCGGCGGGTCAAAATGGTAGCCAGCCCAAGATGGAAGAACCGCAAGGGCATTAACATTAAAAAGAGGAGCCATTATGTCAAAGAAGATTTCTCGAAGGGAAATTCTGGGTATCAGCGCCGTCACGGTTGTCGGAGGCGTCGCGCTGTGGGGAAAACAAGGTCAGGCGGAAAATCACGGGGGTGCGGGGCAGTACAGGGCGGCGCCGTCCCAAAAATCACAAGGTCCTCGCACGTATTGGGAAAAGAGCTACAGCGGCGGACCGCTAGATGTAAAACCGCTACCGCCGGTGCTACCCGGCAAAGGGTATACTCCCGTCGTCATTCCGAACGGAGGTGTTTTGCCCTTCAAGATCGTCGATGGCGTAAAAGTATTTCATTTGATCGCAGAAGAGGTCGATCATCCCTTTGACTCGGGGTTGCGGGCGAAGTGCTGGGGATTTAACGGCCGGGTCAACAGCACGGTCATCGAGGCTGTGGAAGGAGAACGAATACGGATTTATGTCACGAACCGATTGACGGTATCGACATCAATCCACTGGCACGGCATTTATCTACCGGCGGGAATGGATGGCGTAGGAGGACTCACGCAGCCGTACATCAGGCCTGGTGACACGGTCAAATACGAGTGGACGATCCGACAGCACGGGACCTTCATGTACCACTCCCATCACGATGAGATGACGCAGATGGGCATGGGGATGATCGGTATGTTTGTGATTCATCCGAGGAATCCAGTGCCGGAATACAGAGTGGATCGCGATTTCGTCTTGATGTTGAGCGAGTGGGTCATCGAGGCCGGTACCGCACGGCCCAACACCGTGAAGGACAGCGGCTTTAATATTTTGACGATTAACGGGAAAGTGTTCCCGTCGACTGCGCCATTGGTTTGCAAGACGAACGATAAAGTCCGGATTAGAATGGGCAACTTAGGCGCCATGGACCATCATCCGATTCATTTACACGGCTTTCATTTTAGGATTACGGGGACCGACGGAGAAGACATTCCCCTCTCCGCTCAATGGCCGGAGACCACGGTGCTGGTGGCTGTCGGGCAGACGCGCAATATCGAGTTTATCGCCGATGCGCCCGGCGATTGGGCTATGCACTGCCACATGACGCATCATGTCATGAATCAGATGGGGCATGAATTTCCAAACATGGTCGGAATGAAACCGGGGGATGTGGAAGAAAAGATCCGGCCCCTTTTGCCCGCTTATATGATGATGGGCCACACGGGAATGGACATGGGGAAGATGGCCGAAGTGGCGCCTTACCCGGCAAATACCATTTCCATGAAGGGAGCTACCGGGCCATTCGGCGACTACATATCGATGGGGGGTATGTTTACCATCGTCAAGGTCCGTGACCGATTGAAAAGCTACGATGAAGACCCCGGTTGGTACGAGCATCCCAAAGGAACCGTGGCCTTAAAAGCCGATGCGGCGGAGCTTCGTAGGGACGGTATTGACGTCAATGTGCGCACGGCGCGTTCCAACCATCATGGAGTCTCTGGTTAGTTTGAGTATTTTAAAGGAATGGCGGCTTTAAAGCCGAATTTCATGTGTCTTGGAAGAGATAGCGATATGGGAAGCGCCGACGCTTTGCATAGACGACGTTTTGAACGCTCAATTTTTTATCGATATGGGAATATGAAGGGAAGGATTAAAGAATGGTTGAAGTTGACGGCAAAAATGCCAAGGCATTAAGAGTTCTCAGTAGCCCTGAACACCTGAGTTCCAAGATAAGTGGTGCGCCCCACAGTTCTACGTCTGTTGTTTCCAAATCCGGGGCCAAGGAACAAGCCAATCTCTACGTCGAGGGCATTATTGCAGGCATTATCGGAGCAAGCCTTATTGCCCTTTGGTTTTTCTTTTGGGATCTAATGCAAGGACAGATGTTTCGGACGCCTTTTGTCTTAGGAGCGGCTTTGTTCGCAGCTCGAGATCTGATTTCTTCCTCTGACCACTTGCATCCCTTCCGAGCCATAGTGATGTATACATGGGTTCACTTTCTCGTATTTGCTGTTGTTGGGGGTGTGGCGTCTTGGCTGCTAAACTTTGCGGAGAAAAATCCAAATCTAGGTTTCGGTATATTGCTTTTGTTTGTGGTATTGGAGCTATTTTTCATTTCTGCGACTTATTTCTTTGCTAGCCCTGTACTTGGATTGCTAGCTTGGCCGGCGGTCGTTATCGGAAATTTGCTCGCAGCGACGGGAATGGGAATCTATCTTTGGTACCGGCACCCGAGCCTTATGATTAAACCTTGAAACATTAACAGCCGTAGGTCGATGTTGAGAAACAGTAGAACTATAAAGTGAAAAGAAAAAAGATAAACTTCATAGCCTGTATTTTGTTTATCGTTTTTGGTGTAGTGGCCGCTTACGGGCATTGCATTAAGTCTGGTCACCAAAGCGGGACTGCTCCGCAGAACCAAACGTCTGTAGTTAAATGTCCAGAAACAGCTTTAACGTCTGTCACTCAGAAATTTTCTTGGATTGCGTCCTCTGCCGCCAACTCTGGGAATGCGCTGGCTAACGTTTTGGCCCACACTAGCGCATCTTTTTCCTTCCCCGGACTGAGCGGAACATCATCACTCCGAGTCTTATCGCAACGAGGTCTCTACCGGTTGAATTCGGTTTTCCGCCTCTAGAAGAATCCTCCTTCACGGAATTTTCCATTTTTTTGAAGTCTTAAGTTGAGTGTCACCAAGTGTGACAGGAGCAACGTGTGAGAAAATCACGTATAGCAAATTTCTTCGCAATAATTATGTTTCAGGCGGCATTTTTGGGAGCATATCTGAACTGCTTGGAGGCTCGCTAACCCTTGGAGTAGCTTCCAATTTACGGAAGTAGAACGGAATGGTTCGAACACTTTCGACGCGGAACTCCACTGATACAAAGACTGGAATGCCCATGGTTTGATTGTAACGAATCGTTCGCCAACGATGAATTTAGGATTTTATCGATCAAAGCCTGGTTGGTTACCGCTTCTAAGTATAGTTTTCATCAGGAAACTCAGCCTTGTAGGATCCTCGCGCGAAGCAACTTTTGCCTTCCTAAAATCTATTTTCGTGCGCCAGTCCATTCGTATTTATCAGTTGAAAGTCGTCTACAGAATTTAGACCGACACAAAAACTCTCCGTTAGCGCAGAGTCCACCAAGGATCGCAGTGCGGCTGAGTAGCATACGATCTCTGCAATTTGTCCAAGCTGTGTTGGTCAAAAAGGAGAAGCAAAAATGAACCCGCTAAAAATATTTTGGACAAGTGTGCTTTTGTTGTCAATTTTAAGTCTCCAGGGATGTCTACACTTAGCGACCGGACAAAAAGGCCCAGGGCCTATTGATGCAGAGGTGCGAGAAGTTGAAAAGGAATAGCCTTTCCTAAAGGCGACTACTCCAGGCGGAGGCCCTTAAGGCCTCCGCCTGGAGGCTGCAGAAATAACGTTGAGTTAGAAGGTAGCGTCCCATGAGTTTTGAAAATAAATGCCAAATTTATTTTTACAAGAAAACAATTACAAAGATGGGTCGTCAATCGAGTAACCAGTAATTAACTTACTATAATCAGTACCTCGTACTTTTTATAATTCGAATTATGCAATGCTGGATAGAATTTTACGAATACCGCGCTATTTTGGAATGCGATCAGGAGAGATCTATCGTACCACTATTGTTGGCTTTTTGTTTTTCTTCCTAATCGCTGCGAATAATTTGATCAAGATAGCTAGAGATAGCGTGTTCCTTGGTCACCATTCAGTTTCCGAATTGCCATACCTGTATATTCTAGTTGCGCTCACGGCGGGCACCGTAATCGCCTTGTATGCAAGAGTCACGGCAACCCTTACTGTAAGCCGGCTTATTCTCTTGACCTATGCGATTGTCTTTTTAAATATTATCTTTTTCTGGTTGCTCATTACTTATCTGAATCCGGGTTGGAGCCATTATGCGTTTTTTGTCTGGTCGGCAATCACCGGGGCAATTACGGTAGCTCAGGCCTGGACCTTCGTACATCAAGTTTTTACGAAGGAGGAGGGAGAAAGGCTTTTCGGCCTGATCATGGCTGGTGGAACCGTTGGCGGAACTGCAGCAGCATTTGGTGCCAAATGGGCTTTAGAAAATTCGATTGAAAGCATTGACCTGTTATGGCCTGTTGCCGGCTGTTTGTCGGCTGCGTCAGTGTTGGTTAGCTACGCGACTCGGGAATCAATTATTAAAGTTGTAGGACATGAATTGGAGCAGGAAAGGAAATCTAATACCGGGAAGTTTAGCGGGGTGGTCGTATTTCTATCTCGCTCTGGGTATCTCAGGACGATTACTCTGCTAATCTTAGTGTCGGTCATTGTCTCATCGCTCATAGATTTCGAATTCAAAGCAGCGGCAAAAGAAACCTACCCGTCGCAACAGGCGTTGGCGGGTTTTTTTGCGTCTTATTACGGGTGGCTAAGCATCCTAACTTTTATCATCCAGGTTTTTTTGTCTGTAACGAGACTGAGTCGCCTCGGTTTATTTCCGAGTCATTATCTAACCCCGGCGTTTCTCCTCACTGGTTCTGTGGTCATGGTAATTTCGCCAAGCCTGCTTGCCGCGACAGTGACTCGAATAACAGACTCGATATTACGGAATAGTATTCACCGTAGAGGGATTGAATTGCTTTACATCCCGTTGCCGACGCGTTTAAGGAAAACCGTAAAACCGTTTTTAGATGTCGTTGGTGAAAGGGTGGGAGATGCAACCGCTGGCGTGATGATTCTACTCGTCAGTTTTTTTGCGGCTAATGGCTACGTTGCAACGGTCCACTTTATAAACATGGGGTTGCTCCTCGCCTGGATTCTCTTAATTCCGGTTTTACGTGTAGCATATACCTCTACTATTCGACGACATACGCGATCCCCGAGTTCTTTTTCTGCTGAGCGTTTACAGGAGGGTCAATCGTCGAGGCAGTCCTTCAGGCTCTGACTCATATGAAGAAGCGTGTTTCCTTCATAGTTGTTCTCTCGAGTGATGCTGTTGTCGATATCGAGTAAGGATGAAGGCTGGACTTTTGTAATATGTGGCGTTGTATTTCACGAGGAATTTAAACGACGGTGTTGCAAGTTTTTATGTTACTAATATTCAAGCATGAGAATTCTGGCTACAAAAGTTTTTAAAATTGGGAAAAGAATTGGATTGCGATTACAGTTGCCTTTGTATTTTTAAGTCTTTTCGCTGGCACATCTATTGCCCCTTCACCCGGTAGAGTCAGAATCAAGCCGTTCAAGTCTATTTTGGAGTGATTGCTGCCTCCGAGAATTCCTAGGTGCTTTTCCTCGGGGAGGCATTTCTAATCAATCGAAATGGAGTGGAGGCGGCACGACGAGGCGAAAATGTGATAACTGCTACGCGAGTAAAAGGACTGGAGCAATGGAGTGGCGTTAGAGCCCATCGTACTGGAAAGGAATAATTACGTATGAAACCAATAAGAATCTTTTTTGTAACAGTGTTTTTGGTTGCAATGGCAGGGGCCAGATTGGGCTTAGCAGCCAGTTCATCCGACGCCACGCAGACTGTCTCTGGGGGTGGGGTAACCGTAAAGGTTACCTTTGCGAGTCAGGGGAGTAATGACGACCCGCGCTTTAGGGTTGTACTCGACACACATTCGGTCGGATTAGACGGCTATGACCTCAAGACTTTGGCCGTTCTTCGTGATGACCAGGGAAGGACATATGCACCTAGTGGACTGGAAAACAAAGACGGCGGGCATCACCGGGACATAACCTTGATTTTTCCGAAGGTTTCTTCGAAACCCAAAAGCCTGGAACTGATCATTAAGGAAATTGCCGGAGTTAAGGAGCGGAAGTTTCGTTGGGCTGTGCAATGAGAGATCTCATTGGCTCTTAGAAAAGGCGACGGCTTTGGTAGGGGGATGGTTCACTCGTCATGAAAGTCAAAACCCGCTTAATGTTAGGCGTCATCTTGCTAGTGATAGCGATCGTTGTCGGGGGGATTTACCTCATCCAAAACCGTGCTCAAAAGCCAGTGGCAGTTTTCGTTCCGGAGCTTTCAGCGGAAGCCAGAAGGGGAGCAGTCGCCTTTCAATCCCACTGTGCTGCCTGCCACGGTGAAAATGCCGGCGGTACGCACAAAGGGCCGCCGCTCATGGATCAAATATATCGCCCTGCTCATCACAGCGACATTTCCTTCGTCCGAGCCGTTACTCTAGGCGTAGCTCAACATCATTGGCTGTTCGGAGCAATGCCGCCGCAACCGGAGTTGGACGGAGCAATAGTGGACCAAATCGTTGTTTATATACCTTAGCTTCAAAAGGCCAATGGAATTCAATGAAAAGGCATCAGAAATTGTTATTGAAAGTTGAGCTCCGTGCAATGACGCGGAGAGTCGCGAAGGAGGAGGTGCGCCATGTTATCTACAAAAAATATTCTTTTCTTTGCGTAATCGGGGCCATAATTTTTTACATTCTTTGTCTTCCCTACAGTTATTTGCTCTCGGCCAAAGGTAAAGAGCTGCACGATGCTCTTTTTGCGCTGATTCCTTGGTTTGTCTGGGGCAATCTATTAAGCATGGCATGGGGTGGGGTTTTCGTAGGGGTGCTCGCGGGGGTGGCCGGTTGGTATATCTCATGGATGCATAATGTAAGCATGATTTCTGGCCTAAAATAAAGCAGTTCACCTTCAACGGGAGAATAGGAAGAGCCAAAACATTTAGGTTACTTGGAGCAAAGCAATGAACAAGGGCCGGATGGTTGGAAGATCTGTTATGCTTGGAGTGGCTGGCATGACAATTCTTCTGGGAATTTACTTTCTAGTACTCACGGCGGTCTCGGGTTGGGAATTCACGCTGATCCAATTTTTTGACTTTTGGTACTTTATCGTCACTCTTGCAGGAGGATTTGGCGTCCAGCTCGGACTCTATAGCTACCTTCGCGGCGCCGTTCGCAGCATGGACATGTCAGGGAAAGTCGTTGCCGTGTCGGGAACGACTTCGACGGCTGCCATGATTTCATGCTGTGCCCATTACTTGACCAATATTCTTCCAATACTTGGCGTCGCCGGTTTGGTTGCTTTGGTTGCGCGATACCAGCTTGAGCTGTTTTGGTTCGGTTTGGCATGTAATATTGCGGGCATCCTCTACATGGGTAGTAGAGTTGTGAAGTTTTCCCGCGCTCATGTGATGGCATAGAGCAAACATGGATGCGGGTTGGAAAGGTATAGGTCTGGAGAATTATTTTAAAAAACAAGGCCTGCAGAAAGGAGGGAAAACATGATTCAGCTCGGAAATTTAAAAGCATGGTTAAGTGCTGTGATGATAGATTGGTGGTCGATTATACCTTTGGCTCAAGGGCAGCCCTATGATTGGGGCGGGCATCCGATGATGTGGGGAGCCTGGGGATTCGAGATGATGATCATGATGATACTGTTCTGGGTACTGATAATAGTCGCCGTGGTACTGGGCATCCGCTGGTTGGTGGGACAAGGAAAAGAAGCGCGGTCTGACTCCGCGCTTGAGATCCTGCGCCAGCGTTACGCGCGCGGCGAAATCAACAAAGAGGAGTTTGACACGAAAAGAAAGGATTTGAGCTGATTCGCAGCAAACTATTCTCAACCAAAAACGGAAATTATCATCACCATAGCTAAGTTGCTTAAGGCCGAAGAGAAGGACGCCTTTTTCGAGGTTTGGGTAAAAGCTGTCTCGGCAATAAAGAATCAAGACAATGTCTAAAGAGTTAAGGAAAAATTTGAAAGGGAACCCGAAAAGTTTGCGGAAAGTTGATTATCCTGGAAAACGTCTCCCAAGAGATTTCATCGGTTAATGGGCGACAAAACAATTTAAACCTTTATCCCAAAACAGAGGGTATCATGAATAAGAGCTGCAGCTCACGTTTCGGTAATTGGCTCTGCTCGCGTAACTGCCTTGTGTTTCTTGGTTTTCTTGCTATCGCGGCCTTTTTTCTCTGGGAAGAACATAAAGCACATATACTGGGGTACTTACCGTATTTCCTATTACTACTTTGTCCTCTCTTGCACTTGTTCTTGCATGGGGGGCGCGGAGGTGGACATAGGGGAAATTGTCGACCACGAGAGGGAGGGGATAAGTAATGACCGAAGAGCCTGCCTATGGTCTGTGGTCCCTAGTGGTGATCAACTCCCTGATCTTTATTATTTTTGCTTTTAGTTTTGCGAAACCACAATCTAAGCGCGATTGGCGCTCGTTCAGTGCATTCTCAGCCTTCATCGTAGCGCTATTCGTTGAGATGTACGGTTTCCCGCTGACGATTTATTTGATATCCGGCTGGTTGGTTAATCGTTATCCGGGACTTGATCCCTTTTCACATGATGCAGGACATTTGTGGAATACGCTGCTTGGCTGGAATGTCAATCCTCACTTCGACCCGCTTCACATCCTAAGCAATGTTTTTATCATCGGGGGGTTCATTCTTTTGGCGGCGGCGTGGAAAGTGCTTTACGAAGCACAAAGGGATCGCTGCCTTGCGACCACGGGTCCCTATGCCTACATTCGTCATCCACAATATGTTGGCTTCATGATTATTATGCTCGGTTTTCTCTTTTAGTGGCCGACGATCGTTACGTTAATTATGTTTCAATTCTCGCAACGATGTACGTCAAGCTTGCCCATCGCGAAGAAAAGGAAGTGCTTGCCGAATTTGGCGAAACGTACCGCCGTTATACGGCGAGTACGCCGGGGTTTTTCCCGCGACTCAAGCGACCAACAAAGAGTGCTTTTCGTGTAGGCTAGGCGAATAACGCATTGGAGCGAATTGATATAGTCGACCCAGTCTGTAACACGATGGTCGTGGAAAGCACGGCGGTGGTTTTAATGGTAAAATCCCTTGACAACTTCGCCGTGCAAGATTAAACAGTCATTACCCCCCCCTAAGGGGGGGCGAGGTCATAAAGTACTATAAGAAAAACTTCTTAAATCTCGTTCGCGCGCATAGCCAAACCGCTGGACTATGTTGATTTGAGTTTCATTAAAGGGCACGACGAGAGTGGTTATATTGACAGCTTGACAGTATATAAAGACATAGAAAACGACCCTGGAATTAGCTGCGACGATTAAGCGCTCGGACAGCAAGTAGCACAGAGGTGTCGGGAAGCGCTCGGTTCAGTGATTAAGAAGATCGAGATATGATTGCCTCTGATACTGCTGCTGCGATCCAAACCTTCATCTGCCACTTAAAAGATCCCAGGTTGCGGGCTCTACGTTTTGTACGTAAAGACCGAAGACTGCGAGGATGCGTTGTCCCCGGTGGTCGACAAGTCGGTTGGACGGTTGGGCTTTATTAATCGCTATGACACCAACTTTTCCGAAATGATTCAGACCTACGCCATGCCCGGGGCCGGGGTACTGTTGCACGCTACCGGTGAGACCTCTGTCCGGCACTTGCAAGGAACCGGTGTGTTTGCACCCGGGCACGCTGACAAGGATTGAGTCGCAGGATTGGTCTGGTCAACCCGCCTGGCGGGCCGTTAGCGTAACGACCAACAACAATATGCAATGGGCTAGCGGAATTTTTGCGGGCGGCCGGCGGTAGTTCTTTCGGATCCTCAAGGCAATGTAAGTCCCTCTTTAGGCAGGGAGGTTTAGTGAACGAGCGAAACTCCAAAGTTCTTGAACTCAAGAACATCAGCAAACGATTCGGAAAAGTTCAAGCCGTGGCGGACGTTAGTTTCGAGGTCAGACAAGGAGAGATCTTCACGCTGTTGGGACCGAGCGGTTGCGGGAAAAGCACAACGCTTCGAATCATCGGCGGTCTAGAGTACCCGGAAGCGGGAGAGATCCTGCTCCAGGGGCACACCATTGTCGATGCCCGATCTCGCGCGTTTGTCCCGCCTGACGGTAGGAACATGGGCATGGTCTTTCAGTCCTATGCGGTGTGGCCGCATATGACGGTGTTCGACAATATCGCCTTTCCCTTGCGGGTGCGCCGCGATACTGGCGCGGGCATCCAGAAAAAGGTGTTGGACGCGCTTGAATTGGTGGGCCTCAGCGAAAGGGCAGGAGAGTACCCGTGGCAATTGTCGGGCGGGATGCAGCAGCGAGTGGCCCTGGCGCGCGCGCTTGTCTATACGCCGGACATCCTTCTATTGGATGAGCCGCTGAGCAACCTGGACGCCAAACTCAGGGAGCAAATGCGATTCGAGCTACGAGCACTGCAGCGACGTTTGGGTTTGACTATTTTGTTTGTAACCCACGATCAGGCCGAAGCGATGGTTTTATCCACGCGCATAGCGGTGATGGCATTAGGTGGGGTGGAACAGATTGGCACTCCGGCCGAGGTTTACGAACGGCCGGCGACACCGTTCGTCCGCGATTTCCTCGGTCAGTCGGTGATCCTCAAGGGGGTGGCGCGACGGGCGAACGACCAATTCCTGGTTGACCTTACATTGGGGGCTCGGATCGCGGTTCCGTGTACAGGCGCCGAGCCCGTCAGCGGAAAAAACGTCGTGGTAGCTTGCCGAACCGAAAGCATCAAGATCCAACTCGCTTCGAAGCTGGGCGAGAACCAAATTCCCGGTGTGATCGAGGACTTGACGTATTTGGGAGATCGAATTGATTACCTCGTACGCGCTGGGGAAGTTCTTCTCACCGTTCGCGGATCAGTGGAGGAATCCTACCCGGTAGGAACCAAAGTCTGCCTTAGTTTCAGCCGTAAAGGCCTTACAGTGTGGTCCGATGGCGCTTGAAATTCCGCTCGGCGTTCGAGCCGCTGCAGTCCGTCTCTCGTTTCTGTCCTCGAACCACGTTTTGGGCGTTGTGGTATTGGGTTTGGTCGCAGTCGGCACATTGCTGCCGGTGCTCTTTCTCTTGTGGAGCAGCTTCAATACCGCCGGGCCTACCCAAATGCCAAGCTACGGACTCTACAACTGGCACGCCGCCTTTTCCGACAGCCGGGTGTTCGATGCCATCTGGATGACACTTCGTTTGGCGCTGACGCGAGTCGCCATCGCGGTTATCGCCGGCATTATCTTTGCCTGGCTCATCGCCAGAACCGATATGCCAGCGGGATCGACGTTCGAGTTCCTTTTTTGGGTGGCCTTCTTTACCCCAGCGCTACCACTTGCGTTCGGTTGGATATTGCTTTTGGACCCCGATACCGGGCTGGTTAACCGATGGATTACACAACTTCCCTTCATTGACGAGAGCCCGTTCAATATCTATAGTTTCTGGGGCATTGTTTGGCTTCACCTCACGGCGACATCAATTCCAGTTGCCGTTATTCTCTTTACCCCGGCATTTCGTCAGATGAGCGCGGCTCTGGAGGATTCGGCACGCATGTGCGGGGCCGGTGCTTTCATGACGCTGCGCAAAATCACGGTTCCGTTGCTCATGCCGGCGATTCTGCCGGCGACGGTAATTATGCTCATCCGAAGCCTGGAAGCTTTCGAGATCGAGCTGTTGGTTGGGACACCCGTCGGTATTTACGTTTACAGTACGCGAATCTACGACCTTATCGATGAGAGCCCACCGCAATATGGGATGGCAACGGCCTTGGGCTCGCTTTTCCTGATTACGATTTTTCTCTTGGCTGGATTCTACTGGCTTTGCGTTCGCGGGCGCCGCTTCACGACGATTTCTGGACAAGGTTTTTCCACGGAAAGGACTCGGTTGGGACGCTGGCGTTGGTTTGCCTCTGGGGTGTGCGGTCTCTATTTGTTTTGCAGCTTTGGACTTTCGCTTTTTTTCCTTGTCCTCGCCTCTTTTATGCGTCGTTTTGGGTTCTTCGATCGCCAACATGCTTTCACGGTGGAGCACTGGGTGCGACTGTTTGAAGATCCCATTTTGAGTTCCTCCCTAGTGAATAGCCTTATCCTAGGAACGACAAGCGCACTCTTGGCGGTGTTTTTGTTTTCACTCGTCGCTTATGTCATCGTACGCAGCCAGCTGCTGGGGCGCCAGATCATAGACGTGATCGCGTGGGTGCCCTGGGCGATCCCCGGAGTGCTTATGGGGCTGGCGCTTGTATGGCTCTACCTCCAAACTCCCCTGCGAACGGTTTTGTACGGAAGCATGACGGGTCTGGTGCTCGCCATGCTCATCAAAGAGCTGCCCGTATGCACGCAGCTTTTGAAGGCAGGCTTCGTAAGGCTGGGCAATGAATTGGAAGAAGCCGCCCGGATCTGTGGGGCGCCCTGGATGCTTACTTACCGGCGCGTCGTCCTGCCGCTCATTGCGCCGGTCTTGGTCAGTGTGGCGGTTCTCACGTTTCAAGCCGCGGTGCGAGATATCGCGTCGATTATTTTTCTGTACAACAATGACTCGCGTCCCCTGTCAATGCTGATGCTCGAATATAGTTTCGCAGGGGAAATGGAAAGGGATGCGGCTGTCGGGATTCTTTTGGTGCTGATGATTTCGGTGATGGCGATCATTGCCCGTCGCCTCGGATTTCGGCCGGGAACGAGCACGTGAAGCGACAATAATACCTGGAAGTCTCTTAATTGACTTTACGATTATGTCAACAATATATTTTCCACGAAAGGGAGGCTGTCATGAATTCACTGAGGATTTTAGCTGCACGATGGATAATTATGTCCATCCTTTCGTTATGCACTTTTCTAGCCGGTCAGGTATCTCTTGCTCCGGCGGCGACTGATTTCGATAGCAAATGGAAGGATTTGATAGCGGCTGCCCAGAAGGAAGGTAAGGTCGTACTCAACTCGGTGCCCGGAGCCGAAATGCGGCAAAAGCTTCCATCGGTCATTAAAAACAAATTTGGAGTGGAGTTGGAATTTGTCTCTGTGGATACTCGCGAGGCTGCCCAGCGGGCAATTCGGGAAGCTGCTGCTGGTGTGCTGAGTACGGACCTGATCAGTGGCGGACAATCAACTTTTGTTAATGAGCTGTACCCTAAGAACATGTTGGATCCAATCAAACCTTTACTCATCCACCCCGATATCCAAAACCCATCGGTTTGGCTGAAGGGTAAGCCTTGGTTCATCGACGACAAGGACCAATATCTCCTACGCGTGATCGATTTGGTGGTCCCGATCGGCGCTGTGAACGCAAAGATTGTCGATCCCGGGATCTTCAAGTCGGGTAAAGATCTCTTGAATCCTAAGTGGAAGGGGAAGATTGCCATGTACGATCCCACCCGGCCCGGGCCCGGATCCAACACGCTCTCTTATCTCATGAAACTTTTTGGCGAACAGTACGCCATCGACCTGATTCGCGGGCAGGATGTCAAGTTCACCCGCAATCGCCGCCAGCTAGCCGATTGGATGGTGCAGGGTAAGCACCCCATTGCTATGGCATTGTCGATCACCGAATTCGCCAGACTTCGCGAGGAAGGTTTTCAAGTCAAGTTCATTCTGCCGGATGATGTCCTGCCGCCGGAGGGGCCTGCGTCCGGGGTTTTTGTGCTGCTGAAGAAAGCGCCTCACCCCAAGGCGGCCCAGCTGTTCTTGAACTGGATTATTACTAAAGAGGGAATGCAGCTCTACACGAACCTAGAAGGCGCGCCGGGCACTAGAATCGATCTCGATACGTCAAAGCTTCTCGTGCCGGAGTCAATTCCCCAACCTGGGAAGCAGTACTTCGACACCGCCGATTGGAAATATATGACCACGGAATCGCGGAAACTCTTTGGACGCATCCGCGAGCTCTTTGGCCGGTAAGGACGAATCAATAAGCGTTAAACAGGCGTTGGGTCTCTCGTGGATCCTTGGTTTTCAGCGATCCGAGGAAGTCTATCCACGGGAGCCCTGGTGATGATGTTGCTAGGTCCTCGACCCACGCCAATGCGGCGCAGCAGGCGGGGCTCGCGAGAGTCGAGTACGGAGACGCTATCGGCGCCGTGATTTACAACATACAACCGCGATCCATCCGGGCTAAAGGCCATTCCTTGATGGGAACCCCCGGCTTCCACCTCGACTCGATCCACAACTCGGAGCGATTGAGCATCTATGACCGTTACGTCCCCCGAGCGCGTGTTGTTAACAAATGCGAGATTGCCGCTGGGGTGAAAGACCACCCGTTCCGGGCCTTCTCCCACCTGAAGGAGGCATTCCGTAGCCAATGTCTCGACATCGATCACTGAAAGGACGCCGCATTTGTGGACGACGAAGGCCCACCGATGGTCAGGGGAGACGCGAACGTAATTGGGCCCCTGGGGTCCAGCGATTTCCTTGACGACACGCCTTTCTGAAACTCCGATTACAGAGACCATCGCCTCGCCGTTGTTGCATACGAAAGCAAACCGGTTGTCATGGGATATGGCGATCCCGTGAGGTGCTTTTCCCACAGCGATCGTGGCGACATCGGAATGGTGGCGGCAGTCGACCATAGTCACGCTGCCGTCGCGAATGTTAGTCGCAAAGGCGAGCGCTCCTTCCGAGGTGAATGCGATTTTATGGTGCCCGGCGCCCGCCCTAACGGTAGCGATGGGCTCGCCCCCGTTGGCATCAAGAACGGTTAAATTTCCCGACGCATCGTTAGCGACCCAAACCTCGCGGCCTGAGGGGTGAAGAAAGAGATGGCCAGGGCGCACGCCTGCCTTGACGACGTGCACGATTTCTTCCTTTGCACAGTCGATGACGGCCACTGTTTGGGCGCCGGACACCGTGACAAAAACCTGTTCGCCAACGGGAGAGAAGATTAAATCACGGGGTGCCTCACCTACTGGGAGGGTTGCTACGACCGTATCCTCTTTAGGATCGATTAGTGATAGGCTTCCGGAAAGTGTGTTGACAACTAGAATGCGTGTCTGCATCTAAGATACACTCGCGCAATAGGGTTAGGCTCACCAATCAACTGAAACTTCCTTAGGTCGAAACGGACCATACTATGAGGAATGCAAACTTGGCAAGGAATTTTGAGGCGATCTAGGATCTCGCAGGAACCAGATTTTGTATTTATATAAAACGACAACAGGGCATACCTCTCAAAATTTGAATCGCCATCTCCCTTGACAACCACGGTGTGCAAAGCTAAAGATGCCTTACCCCACTTAGGGGGGGGTAAGGCATCAGCGAGGATGAAAAAACAATCTACAAACCACGCAGGTACGCGTCGTATTTTGCCAACAATGACGCCGCGAGTTAGGCAGGACGCTATGTTTCGCCTCAAGAGTGTTTCAGGTCATGTCGATGGCGTCATCCGGATGCTTGAGCGGGAAGAGTATTGCATAGATGTCATCAAACAGGTGGCGGCAATCGAAACGGCGTTAAAAAAAATCAGTGCTGTCCTTCTGCAGAATCACCTCGACACATGTGTGACTGCGGCTGTCAATGAGAAAAGCGCCTCGGTTCGAAGCCGGGTGGTGAAAGAGCTTTTGGAAATCTTTCAGACTGAGGGACGGTCGCGGGGACATTTGACCAGGATTTCATTGAACAATAGTAAAAAATTGAAAGGAAAGACTCATGGCAAAAGATCTAGTGTGCAACATGCAGGTAGATGAGCAAAAAGCAGCGGCGACATCCGCGTATAAGGGGCAAACCTACTATTTTTGTGCGAAAATGTGCAAGGAGTCTTTCGACAAGGATCCGGAAAAATACCTGAAAGATAAATAAGCGTTCATGGAACCTGGTCGCATTCAACTTTTTTAGACGAGCTTACGTTTGAAAAGCCTCGGTTCGCTAAATCACGCCCGAGGACCTTATCGACACGGGCGTGCTTTGCGGGCATGATCGATCTGGATTTATTAATGGGCTTTATGGTTGAAAGGAGTGAAAGATGATTGCGCCTTATAACGTTGCCTGCATTCAAACGGCGATACGACAGGTACGGGATCCGGCGACGAGAGATGAAACGATTCGGGAAAATTTGTATCGCGGTATTTCGTTGATGGAGTACGCGGCGATTCGCTTTGGGCAGCCAAAGTTAGTCGTCTTGCCGGAATTTTATCTTACGGGCGCAGATCATCTGCGCCGGACGATCCGTGAGTGGTCGGAGGTCGCAGTTCGCATTCCGGGCCCGGAAACCGATGCTTTAGGGAAAGCGGCCCAAGAGCTGAAGATGTACATCGCCGGGGGCACCATGGAATACGATCCTGGGTGGCCTAACCGCTGGTTCAATAGCGCCTTTATCATCGGAGATAATGGTGACCTCCTCCTAAAGTACCGCAAGCACAACGGCGCCGACGCTCAAGGGCATACGACCTACTCAACGCCTTCCGGATGTTACACCGACTATGTGCAGAAGTATGGTGACGAAGGCCTTTTTCCCGTGGTCGATACCCCCATAGGAAAGCTCGGCTGTCTTCTCTGCTACGACATGAATTTTCCGGAAGTGGCCCGCGCTTTGGCCCTGAGAGGCGCGGAGGTTTTGATTTATCCGACAGGCGAGCCTTATGGGCCTCACCGCGACGCCTGGGAATGCTCGCGCCGCACGCGCGCTTATGAAAATTGCACGTATATCGTATCGGTCAATCACGGCGCCTACGTCGGCCCGGTCGGGGAAAAGGATTTTGCCGACTCTTCCTATCCTTTATTCCAAGAGCGCCGTGAAGGGGAAATCTCGCCCGTGTTTCGTTCCCACGGCCACTCCGAGATCGTGAGCTTTGAGGGGCGGGTCGTTACGGTAGTGAATGGCCCTGGAGAGGCGATCGCCCAGGCGACCATTGATATCGAGGCGCTGCGCGAACGCCGCGCTCAAGTGAAAGGCAATATTTTGGCGCAGCTCCGCACGTCGCTCTACGCGGAGACGTACGAAAATATCAACGCCTTTCCCTTAGATCACTGGCGTAGTCGACCCATTGAAAATCGCCGCGAAGGTGCCGAAGCTACCAAAGCGGTAATTCAGCGGTTTGTGGCGGAGAAAACCTACGTTGCTCCGGAGAGCGATTCGGTAGCATGATCAGGAGATCATCATGACAGCAACCAGCTATATCATGAGTTGTCTTCAGACCGAGATCCATGTGATTCAGGATCCGGCCGATAAAGACAGCCTCATAAAAAAAAATCTTGACCGGAGTTTGGAATTAGCCGCTTACGTAATGGCCACGGAGGAAAGCCGCCTCCTACTTTTACCGGAAGCTTGGCTACAAGGTTTCGCGCCCAACCGCAGCGTGGCCGATTGGCTTAAAATCTGCATTCAAATCCCGGGACCGGAAACCGAAAAATTAGGCGCATTTTGCCGCCACCATCAGATTTATATCGCGGGGAGCGCTTTCGAGCGCAGCGATGTTTGGCCCGATCGTATTTTCAATGCCGCGTTTATCGTCGGACCATCGGGAAAGATCGAGCTTAAGTATCGTCAGCTGAACCCTGAAACCCTTAACGGCCTGTTGCCGGTAACGAGTCCGGCGGATATGCTCGATGAGTACGTGCGCAGAGAAGGGGAATTGCCTCTATTTCCCGTGCTTGATACTTCGCTCGGTCGCTTGGCCTGTCTCGTCGGTAATGACGTTAACTTTTTTGAACATACTCGCACCTTGGTATTGCGCGGCGCGGAAATCCTGTTACATCACACGGCCGAGACTACAGGCGCAGCATTTCCCGTGTGGGAAGAGATGCGTCGGGCGCGGGCTTACGAGAACGTCGCTTACTTCGCCTCGGTGAATAACGGAGGCCTTCTAGGGAGCGGCGCGCCTCGCACGCGAGCGCGCGGCCACAGCGAAGTCATTAACTACGAAGGTAAACCCATGGCAGCCGCCGACGGCGGCGGTGAAGTGGCTCTGCACGTAGCGATTTCTCTGCAGCGACTGCGCGATCGCCGAATGCAGGTTCGAATGAACTTTCCGGCGCAGTCGAAGATCAAAATGTACGGGCCGACCTATCGCAAGGCTAATCGCATACCCAACAACGCCTGGGCGGCGCGGTCGCTCAAGTCCGCCGATGAAGGGCCGCAACTCGTTCGGAAAGTCATTTATACAGTCTCCCCATCGACGGCGAAGAAAACGTGAGGGCAACAGCGTTACACGGAAATTCTGAAATCCGTAAGAGCGGGGAGGGCACAAAAAATGTTCTGAACCTCGCGAAAGCGGAAATCTCATTCGTAAGCGATCCAAGAAAGATGATTGAACCATGATCGATCCAATCTGCGGAATGGATGTAGAAGAACCAACCGCCGCGGGAAAATATCAGTACAAAGGGCGTATCTATCTTTTTTGTTGCGTTCCTTGCCTGGAAAAATTCAAGACAGACCCGGAAAGGTATTTGGCTCCCCCACAAGAGGAGCCGTTAGTGAAGGATCAACGAGGCGCATCCTATGTCTGCCCTATGGACCCGGAGGTTCGGGAGAACAAACCAGGACCTTGTCCAAAGTGCGGTATGGCGCTCGAAGCGGAATTCATAAGTCCGTTTCCTGCCACTAAGACCGAATACATCTGTCCCATGCATCCTGAGATCGTGCGTCAGGAACCGGGTTCGTGCCCGCTTTGCGGCATGGCGCTGGAACCGAGAACCGTGACATTGGAAGAAGAAGCCAATCCGGAACTAGAAGACATGACGCGGAGGTTTTGGATTAGCGCCGTTCTCTCCGTTCCGGTCCTGTTTCTCGCCATGTCAGATATGATACCGGGACAGCCAGTGCAGCATGCGGTATCGTTCCGTTTGCTCTCCTGGATCCAATTGTTGCTGGCAACCCCTGTGGTCTTGTGGGGAGGGTGGCCGTTTTTTGAGCGCGGCTGGACTTCGATCATCAATCGTAGCCTGAACATGTTTACCCTTATCGCCATCGGGGTCGGCGCCGCCTATCTCTACAGCCTCGCCGCAATGCTTTTTCCCAGTCTTTTCCCTGACGCGTTCAGGAGCCACGGCGGTGAGCTGGCGATTTATTTTGAGGCCGCCGCCGTTATCACCACTCTGGTTCTCCTCGGCCAGGTGCTCGAATTAAGGGCGCGGAGCCGCACCAGCAGCGCCATCAAAGCGCTGTTGGAGTTGGCGCCCAAGACCGCCCGCCTGCTGCGCGATGACGACATCGAAGAGGATATTTCGCTGGAGCGGGTCAGACCGGGCGACCGCTTGCGTGTGCGCCCGGGGGAGAAAGTTCCCGTCGATGGCATCGTGCTCGAAGGATCGACATCCGTGGACGAGTCGATGATTTCCGGCGAGCCCATTCCCGTGGAAAAAACCAAGGAAAGTCGAGTGACGGGCGGCACGGTGAACGGCACAGGTGGTTTTATCATGAAAGCCGAGCGGGTCGGTAGCGATACGCTGCTGGCGCAAATCGTCCGTATGGTCAGCGAGGCGCAGCGCAGCCGCGCGCCGATCCAAAAGATGGCGGACCTGGTGGCTTCCTATTTCGTTCCCGTGGTGGTTCTCGTCGCCGTCGCTACGTTCGTAATTTGGGCCCTCATCGGCCCGGAGCCGCGGATGGCGTACGGGCTCCTTAATGCAGTAGCCGTTCTAATCATCGCCTGCCCCTGCGCTTTGGGGTTGGCGACACCCATGTCCATCATGGTCGGAACGGGACGCGGCGCGGCAACCGGTGTGCTAATCAAAAACGCCGAGGCGTTGGAGGTGCTGGAAAAGATCGATACTCTGGTAGTCGACAAGACCGGGACGCTCACCGAGGGGAAGCCCCGTCTGGTGACGCTGATTGCAGCGGATGGAAATAAAGAGGAGGAAATTTTGCGCCTGGCGGCAAGTCTGGAGCGGGGCAGCGAGCATCCCTTGGCCGCCGCCATCGTGGCTGGCGCGCAGGAGCGGAATATCAAGTTGTCGGATGCCAAAGATTTTCAATCTGTTACCGGAAAGGGTGTAGTGGGAACAGTTGACGGGAAAAAAATCGGCCTCGGCAACCAGCGGCTTCTTGAAGAGATGAGCGTTGCCAGCGGCGCCTTGGCCGGGCGCGCCGAAGAGTTGCGTCGAGACGGGCAAACCGTTATGTCGGTCATCGTCGACGGTTCTGTGGCGGGACTCCTCGGCGTCGCCGACCCGATCAAAAGATCCACTCCAGAAGCGATTCAATTACTCCATGAAGAGGGAGTAAAGATCGTGATGCTCACGGGGGATAACCGCACAACGGCCAAAGCTGTGGCGCAAAAACTCGGCATCGATGAGATACAAGCGGAAGTGTTGCCCGAACAAAAAGGCGAGGTCGTCAAACGGTTTCAGGCGGCGGGACGGATGGTGGCGATGGCCGGGGACGGGGTCAACGACGCTCCGGCTTTAGCTCAGGCGCAGGTGGGCATAGCGATGGGCACAGGGACCGACATTGCTATGGAAAGCGCCGCCGTCACTCTCGTGAAGGGCGATTTGCGGGGCATCGCAAAAGCCCGGGCCCTCAGTCGCGGGACAATGCGTAACATTCGACAGAACCTCTTTTTCGCCTTTATCTATAACGTATTGGGAGTGCCCATCGCTGCGGGCGTTCTTTATCCGTTTTTCGGCATGTTGTTAAGCCCCATCATTGCCAGCGCCGCTATGACTTTCAGTTCGGTCTCGGTGGTCAGCAATGCTTTGAGGCTCAACAAATTGCAGCTTTGAGCGAGGAGGTCATTTAAGGTTTTTTCGGAACCGCAGTGGATGGCGAGGCGGCTTTGGGATCCTCAATCACGACCGATTTACGCTTGAAACTCAACTCTACTTCCCGAGTCTCGGATTTTTTCAATACTGTTATGAGTGAACCAAAGGGAGTAGCGCCTCTCACGGCTTCAAGCACGGAATCGTCGAAATTCTTCCGCCCCGATGATGTAGTAATTGTCAGCTCGGTAACTCGGCCGGCGCGATCCAGAGTAAACTTGACAGTGGCCTGGAGGTCGTCCGATTTTGCCGGGTATTTCCATGTCGCTTCGACGCGTTTTCGAACGTGGGCCAGATATTCGTTGTAATCGGCCGGCTGGGCGGCGAAGAGTAAGGTGAGAACCAGACACATGACCATGTAGTATTCTCCTCTCTTGTTGCTGCATAAGATAAGTCCATGGGGAAAGGCAATGTAATCCTGCGGTAGAATCAAGGTCACGAAAACCGGAAAGATTGCTCTACCAGGCGCGGTACATGATGTCCAAGATCCTCCTGTAGGTATCTGGGTTGTCGATATTCCGTGATTGCAGCTCTTGGCGGCAAATGAGGGTGTAAAAAGCGATGGCTGCCTGACAGATGATCATCCCTTTGCCGTTTTGCGTCTTATGTCCGGTGAGACGCCCGTGGCGGAGAAAGATTGTTTCTTCGGGAAAGTAAATCAGATCGTAGAAGCCGCACGCCTTTGGAATCGAGGAGGCGACACGCAATGACAGATCATTGTTTTTTTCAATATCAGAGCGGGAAAGCCGCTCGACGGCATTATGAGAATCGACTTCGAGGGCTTTCGACTCCGGGACAGCGGCCGGGCGGGCAGGGGCCAGGGCGGAGTATAATTCCATGCTCATCACGCCGCCAATTTCCGACCGTGGCATGCCGCCTTGGCCTTTGATCGTGCAATTGATGATGAGACCGGTTCTCGGCGCCCAATCCAAAAGCTCCTCTTCGTTGATCGCCCGGGCGTTGTTCCCGCTATGTTTGATCTCCTGCGCCAGCGCCTGGGCATGATCAAGGGTTCGATTGCAAATGACTAGCTGGCCGCTTATTAATCGCTCCGCCACAGCATAGGCGACGGCACGGGCTGAGCCTCCGGCGCCGAGCAAGAGTACGTCTATACCGGTAAGGGATGGGATAAAGCCGTGATCGTTCCCGGGTTGCGGCTCAAGAATGCTCTTGACAAAGCCTTGCCCATCGGTGTTGGAACCTATCAAGCGTCCATTGGGCGTGCGCACGATGGCGTTAACGGCTTGAACTCGAGAGGCTTCGGCGTCGAGTTCGTCGAGGAATTCGATGACCTTGAGTTTGTGCGGCACGGTGACATTCACCCCCAGCAAGCTTTGGCAATCCCGAAACGCCGAGATCAATTCTTTCAGGCGAGGTTCTGCAACGTCGAAGGGTAGATAAACCACGTCCAGGTTCAAAGCCTGAAAGGCGGCATTCCATAGGGCCGGGCTCTTGGAATAGTAAGATGGGGCGTCGCCGATGACGCCGGCGAGTCCGTGGTTATCGGCTCCTGTAGCGTCGAGCCGGTTGGTGATACAGGTTTGGATGATGCTGATGTCTTTGTCCACGGTTTGCCCCTCACTGTCTAAGAGTTATACGACAGGAGAAATAAATCGCAACCAAGCGAACGGATAGTGTATCAGGCGGAGATTACTGAAGCGACTTGATCGTGAGCTTATCGTCGTCTAAACAAAGCAGGTTCTTTTTCTCGTTGATGACGGTTTCGAGCGTGACCTCGCGCCCCCACAATTGGCGCAGATAATTTAGAGTTTTTTCCGCGTATTCAAGCTGGAGATCCCGCCCATCATGGGAATGAACAAGGAATAGACCGCGGTTATGATTATAGTCGGCGTCTTCGACTTTGATGACGGGAATGGTCCCTGTGCCCACGTTTTGGATCAAAGTGTTTTTGATGACCTGCCAGCCCTTTTCATCGGCAACACGGCTCACGACTCGGTCATTGCCCTGTGACTGGTATTCGAAAAGATTGAGTTCGCGCACCATCTCCTCGGTGAGATAGCGGCGCAGAAATGAACCATCCCGCTCCACTTCTCGCACCTCAAAAAGCTTTTCTTTAGCGGTTTTTGTCTTGGCTTTTTGCTCGTCCTTTTGTTCCGCTGCGGGTTCGCTCCAACGCCGTTCGATGTCCTCCCAAACTTTCATGCCGATATGATAGGGATTGAGGCCTCCGGGCGATGGACTCAACACCTGCGTGTGGCGCACGAGAAATTCAATTTGTAAATTTTGTGGGAGATCGAGAGATTCCAAAATCCGCTTGTGCCAAAAACTGGCCCATCCCTCGTTCATGATTTTGGTCTCGATCTGCGGAATAAAGTATTGCGCCTGTTCGTGAACCATGGTCAGCAAGTCTTTTTCCCATTCCGTAAGTTGAGAATTGTGGTCCCGTATGAACAGAAGGATATCCTCTTCGGGGTAAAGCGGGGTCTTGTCTAGATCAGGGGATACCCACTCCTTGCGTCGATGCACCGCCTGAAAAGGATCCGGGGACGGCTGAGAATCCTGGAGCTTGGCTTCCTTTTGCTCCTTTTCGGATCGTTTGCGGATGGAGAGATTACGCCGGCACTGCAGCGACAGAGCATGGGCGGCATCGAGTATGCGTTCCACCTTTTCCAAGCCGATGCTAGGATCCTCGATGTAGTGGCGTACTCGATTGGCGTGGGCCTTAAAGGTCTCAAGAGTAAATTCCGCCCGTATCGTACTAAAAGTAAAGTTATTCTTGAAGAAATCGTTGTGACCATAGACATGGGCTATGGTGAGAATCTGTAAGGCAAGCGAATTGTCGCGCATCAGATACGCAATACATGGGTTCGAGTTGATGACCATCTCGTAAGGCAGCCCGCTCAGGCCGTAGTCGTATAGGGTCTTGAGCTTTTCGTAGGCTTTGCCGTAGGACCAGTGAGGGTAGTGCGAGGGCATCCCGGAGTAGACCATGTAAGAGAGCATCTGCTCGTGATCGCAGATTTCGAATTCTTGCGGGTAGCAGTTCAAGCCGAATGCGTTGCTTTGCTCACTAATGCGCCGATTCCAGTCTTGGAGGTCTTCGAGGTCAAAGCTCGTGGCCATGGCGAGCTCCGCTACGCCGCGTCCTCGCGGGCGCGGTCTTTGGTCAGTAGGGATTTGAAGGAAGGCCAAATATCTTCCTTGCGCTGAATTTGCACAGTGAGGAAATTGGGTTCCTGGATCTGCGAAAAATATTGGATCATGCTGCTGCCGTAGTATCCGGCTCCCAGGGGTTTGATCTCGCCGTAGCCAAAGAGGTTGCAGAGCTGTGCCAGCTCTCTGGCGGCTTTGAGCGCGGCCTCGTTGTCGGAATCGAAATTGTCGCCGTCGGAGCAATGAAACGCGTAAACATTCCAAAGCGTGGGATGATACCGTTCGTTGACGATTTGCAGCGCTTTATTGTAGCCCGATGAAATAAAAGTTCCGCCGGACTCCCCTTTGTGAAAAAATTCCTCCTCAGTGACCTCCCGCGCTTCAGTATGGTGCGCGATGAAAACGATTTCCACATTCTGATAGCGAGTGCAAAGGAAACGATAAAGTAAAAAGAAAAAACTGCGGGCCAGATACTTTTTCATCGTGTCCATGGACCCCGAGGTGTCCATGATACAGAGGACCACCGCGTTGGATTCGCGACGCGGTTCGGTCACGGTGTGATGATAGATCAGGTCATCTTTGTGAAAGGGAAAGCGCCGCGCGTGCAGCGAAACGACATCCGGGCGCTGCGCCGCTTTCTTGCGCTTCACTCGCGAGCGTGCGGTTCTTTTCTTGTCCAGCCGAACCCGAATGCCTTTTTTTCGAAACCCTTTATGGCGAAACAACCGCTCCACTTCCATCTGGCGCAAGTGTTTTTTGTCGAGATCGGGAAGCTCTAGATCCTCAAACATCAACTCCACGAGTTCGTCCAGGCTGACTTCGGTCTCGTAGTAGTCAATTCCAGGTTGGTCCCCGGCTTCGTGACCCTGGCTGCCCTGCTTGCCTTTGCCCACCGCCTGACCCGGCTGCAATTCGCCGTCCCCGCCCTGTCCGACCCCCGGAACGTTTTCGCCGTACACAAAGCGGTACTCTTTGACTCCTCGAATCGGCACTTTGACGATGCGATTGTAGTCTTTTCCTATAATGGACTCCTCCGCGATAATATCGGCAATATTGTTGCGAATGGCTTCGCGGACTTTTTGGCGGTGGCGCAGCCGGTCCCCTGCGCTGCGGTCGCTGCGCTGGCCGGAGGAGGGGTGATAGGGGCGGAAGATGGTATCCACGTTGGCTTCTGGCGATGCCCAGCGGTGGCGCTAGTCCTTCCACAAGTTATTGGCTGCGTATTTTAGAATCACGTCGACGCAGCTTGGACAGTAGCCATTATCGAGTAGATTTTTCACCATGGCATTGTATTTTTCCGATTGTTCTTCGTCGCGCATCCTCGCTTTGGTAATGACCCGGCTCAGGTCGCGTACCGAGGTAATGAGTTTTTTCTCGACGGCCTCTTTCAAAGGCTCATAGCTGTGGTAGTCGATCTTTTCGCCTCGGCGGTTGGCCGCCCAGAGGTAAGCGATCACCTCCTGGCGAAAACCGTCGGCGGCGGACCCGATGATGGCGATCTGTTCCTCTATGGACTTCATAAAGCCTTCATCGGGATTGAGCTCCTCCTTCGTGTTGCGGTCCTTTACCTTGCTTTTGTTGACATAGGCCTCTGCATGGTCCAAATAGTTTTGGAACAGCACCTCGGCCTGCTCCTGATAGGAATAGACAAAGGCGCGGGTTATCTCTTTTTCCAATACCTCCAGATAGACCTTATGCAAGGTATCCTGGAGTGATTCCAAGAACTGTTTGCGGGCATCATCCGAGAGGTCCGCTTCTTTTACCATGTTAATCAATGCTTCGCGCACGTTTATGGGGTTGATGCAGTTGCCGGCGGTGTTATCCGATAGCGCATTGTCCAGGGCCTTCATGATAAAACGCGTTGAGATGCCTGCCATGCCTTCCCGCTTGGAAGCCTCGCGCAACTCCTGCACGTCGACTTTCTTGGTTCGGCCTTTTTCCACGACCTCCTCTCCGTTGTAGAGCTTGAGTTTGGTCATAAGATCGCATTTGTTCGTCGGTTCCAACCTCGAAAGGATGGCGAACATAGAGGCGATCTCCAGAGTGTGAGGGGCGACGTGGGCTCGGAAGTCGGAGTTGCGGATAATTTTCTGATAAATTTTAACCTCTTCGGAAAGCCTTAGATTGTAGGGAACGCGGATCACGACAATACGATCCAAAATGGCTTCGTTGGTATGGTCGGATTTGAATTTTTGCCACTCGGCTTCATTGGAGTGAGCTACGATGACTGTGTCCACGTAAACCAGACCGTGCCGCCCCGGGGCGGGAACCACTTTTTCCTGGGTCGCCGTGATCATGCAGTGAAGGTACTCGATTTCATTTTTGAAGACCTCGATGAATTCCACAACGCCTCGGTTGCCGATATTCAACGCACCGTTAAGCTCCAAAACTCGGGGATCGCCTTCGGAGTAAAGATCAAGCTTGGAGATGTCCTCGCTGCCGATGAGCACGGAGGTATCCTGGTTATTGGGGTCCACCGGCGGAACGACGCCGATGCCGATTCGCCCTCGCTTGGAGAATTCTATGGTGCAGATCGGAAACTCTTCGTATCGGCCGTTGAATTCCTCCTTTAATCGGTAGCGACAAACAGGACAGAGGTCCCCCTCGAGGTGCACCCCAAGCATTTTCTCAAATTCTTTCCGTAAATGGCGCGGTATCAAATGAAGCGGCTCCTCGAACATCGGGCAGCCTTCTATGGCGTAAAAAGGATCGCTTTCTTCCAAGCCACGATGCAGCTTTTCCACCAGCGAGCTTTTCCCGGAACCCACGGGGCCCATGAGATACAAAACTTGGCGGCTCTCTTCGCCTTTGAGGGAGGCGGCGTGAAAATAGCGCACGATTTGCGAGATGGTTTTCTCGATGCCAAAGAATTCATCGGTAAAGAAATTATAGATTTTGATGGATTCATCCTTGTAGAGCCGTTTGACATGAGGATCCCCGCTGTCTTGAATATCCCGCACACCGGCTTTCATCAGGATGTCGTAAAGCCGGGCGTGGGCCAATTTGGCGTTGGAGGGATCTTCCTGGACCTTCTCCAGGTAACCTAGCAGGTTGCCGCGCCAGGCTCGTGCCTGGTGCAGGTCTCGATCTTTTTTGATGATATTTTCAAATTCCTGATTATTTTGGTCCATTGCAACGGACCCCCCTTTCGCGGTCGGTTCCAGCAAATGTCGCAGTCACACCGGCAACCCAGAAAAATATGTCAACTGTAAGAATCCGTGATTCGTTTGAGTGTGAAAAATCCAATGATGAGGACGCTATTTTGTATTCGTGTGTCACCTTGATCCACGCGAAGCAATAGAAGACGAGGGAGAGGACAACCCTGAAGCGGATTCGGAGGAGAATCGGGAGTATGTCAAGGCTCGCATGCGACCTCCTTTTTTGACTGCTGCATTGGTCGGCTAGCCAATAGGCGTCTCTGACCCTTAGACGAGATCAAAGACTAATTTCTTCGGTTCACCCGGTTCTTTTCATATATTGTGAAGCCGTTTACCGGGAAAGTCAAGAAAATACCTGTGAAGAAGGCACGCGGCGGCAGGGAACAAATCTTTGTTTGATATTATCATATTATTTTTTGTCTGTTACAATACAGAAGACTGGCGAGTGGAGTTTCGCTCAACGGCGGCGTGGAGTAACGCGGAACACTATGAGAGAAGAATCTTTGCAAATTGAACCGGGGCTGCGATGGTATGCTATTCAGACCAAAGCGAATCGAGAAAAAGAAGTCGAGAAGCGCCTCTCTGATCTAGATCTGGAAATTTTTTTACCGTGGATGCGAACGCGGCGCCGGGTCGGTTCTCGATTCCAGTGGGTGCTAGTTCCACTTTTTCCGGGCTATCTTTTTTGTCGGCTCGACATTATCATCTCCGGAAAATCGGCGCGCTATTCTCCCGGCGTCAAAGATTTTCTGACTTTTGGCAATCGGATTGCGGAAGTCGGTAACGAAATTATCCAAACGCTCCGAGAGCGCTGTCCGGATGGCGTGGCACAGATCGAGTCCGTGACCGCGAGACCCGGAGATTTTGTGCGAATCAACGAGGGTCCCTTCGCTGGCCTAGAAGCGATTTTCGAAAAATCATTGAAGGGGAGCGAGCGGGTCGCCGTGCTCTTGGAAATTCTCGGCCGTCAGACCCGGCTGGTGCTGCCGGGCGAAACCATCGCGAAGATTTAACCCGTCGGCAAGCGACGCTGGCGTAGAAGAGGTAAGACATGGGCATTACGCGTTTATATACTGGTGCAGATGGCCAATCACATATCGAAGAGTTAGACCTCGACGCGCATCCTGAACTCATGGCGCTCATGGCGAGCAAGGGGGTGATTTTTCGCCGCGCCGAGCCCGGCCGTTTTAGCGATTGGCACAATGCCCCGCGGCGACAATTCGTCATTACCCTGTCGGGCGAAGCGGAGCTTGGCCTCGGTGATGGCAGCGTGTACCGAGTCGGCCCAGGGCATGCGAATCTCGCCGAGGATTTAACGGGGAAAGGACACACGACACGCGTCGTCGGCAACCAGCCGCGCGTGACTGCCACGATTCATCTCGCAGACTGAAAAATCCTTATTCCCTCGACGCATTGTTTGATAAAAGCTGACGCGTGACTCGCCTTTGAGCCGACATTGGAGAATCCTTCCCGCAGCTTGCCATCCTGCAAGTATTAGTTGTGATTTGCGGTGCATTCGTTAGGGGTTGAGTTTTAGCTAGCCCCAATTCAATTCTTGACAGGGCTGGCCCGGTCTTGATAAATGCCCATGCGTTGAGCTTGATCCGGAAGACATTCTTTTCGGGGAGGTCGTATGGGTCACCATCCATGGCAACGACGGTTGCTTCTTGCGCTCATCGGACTTTTCGCTCTCACTCTGATCGGCGGGACTTTAGCCTCTTCCCTTCAATGGCTGCATAAACCGTTTCCCGGTTTTTTTCTGCACGATAATCACACAGTGGGGCCTTTCTTTTTGCCCGGCTGGAGCGGAACGGTGGCCGGGTTGCAGGCTCTGGACAGGATTGTTGCGGTGGACGGCGGCTCTTTGCGCCAGCGCAGCGAGCTATACGGCGCCGTGCGCAATCTACGGGCAGGGGCCGTCTTCCATTATCGCGTGGAGCGCCATGGCCAAATATTGGATCTGAGCATCCCATCGATGACGCTCACCCTCCAAGATTGGTTTTTTAGTTTTGGTATTTACATGGTGATGGGGGTTGCGTTTCTCATCATCGGGGTGGCTCCCTATTATTATCGAGCGTCATCTCCGGTGGCGCTACCCCTATGTTTCATGGTGGTCGCCGTCTTCGTTTGGTTCGAGACGACATTCGATTTCGTGACCCAAGGGTTTTTCTTCGAGGAATTACGAATTTTCGGTTTGACGCTTACGCCCGGCGCCGGGGTTCATCTGGCTCTATTGTTAAGATCCGGCACGCCGCTGTGGCGGTCCAATCGCATGGCTCTTATCCTGATCTACGCTTTTTCTTTCCTTCTCGGGTGGTTCAATAGCTGGACATTTTATGGGCCCACGGAAGTTTGGATTTACGTGTTTCGCGCTAGTTACCTTTATGCTTGCCTGGGAGCTCTGGCTTTCTTGGGCATCGTTTGGTCGGCGTTGCAAGGAAACTTGCCGAGTCTTGAGCGTTCGAGGCTTCGGGTCATGTTTGGCGGGGCAGTCCTCGGCTTCTTGCTCCCGACCTTCGGCACGGTGTTGACTAGCTCGTTTCAGTGGGGGATTCCTTACAACTTTGCCTTGATCCCCACGGTGTTTTTCCCTCTTTCAGTCGCCTACGCCCTCTTGAAGTACAGCCTATTTGATCTCGGGAATGCCTTGAAAGTAGCGTTGACCCGGATCGCCCTGACGGCTCTATTGTTGGTTATCTATGCGATGGTTCTCTTTGTCGGCTCCTCGGTCGGCATCTACGACAACGATCCTCTCGTACCGCTTTTCTTTTCTGTGCTGGTGGTGCTGGTGTTCAATCCGTTGCTCCGTCGGATCGAGACGACGGTGGACCGATATATCTACCAGCAAGAATACGACCCGCGACAGGTGCAAGAAGAGGTAAGCCTTTTGCTTCGTTCCCTCAGCGCGCCGCCGACTCTCGTCAACGAATTCATTCAACGCTTGACAAAGAACCTGGATATAGAAACCGCGACGGTAGCCTACCGGGCCAAGGGAGCGAGGGAGTATTTGGCTGCCGCGACCCAGGCCATTGCGCAACCGGTCGCCAGCATGGAGCGAGGCGTTCGCGCCTTATCCGAAGAAACCATCGCCACTTTTTATCACGGCGTATCCCGCGGCGAAGTAACCACGAGTCCGAGATTTCGCCGCCACCGCGAAGCTTTGCTAAGCGTTTTCGATCCATTGAAAGCAGAGCTGCTGATACCCCTTGTTTTCGAACGGGAGGTGCGTGGCTTTGTTTCCTTTGGCGTCAAGCGCTCGCGAAAAGAATACAGCGCCGAAGATCTTCGTATCTTGGCCACGTTGACCGCACAGCTAGCGCTTTCTTTGGAAAACGCTCGGCTCTACGATGAGTCGGTGAAGGCGTACAAAGAGGCTGAAGCGACAAACAAGAAATTGTTGGAAATGGACCGGGCGAAAAAGCAGTTTGTCGCTAATATTTGCCATGAGCTGAGAACACCCGTTAGTACGATCATCGGCTACAGTGAGGTGTTACTTGCTCCCCATTTCAAAGGCGACCCTCGCGACATGCTGGAACGCCTAGTGAAAAATGGTGAGGAGTTATCGTCTCTGATGGACAATTTGTTGAACTTTTCACGGATGGAAGCCGATAAGGCTTTCACGCAGTTTGAGGCGGTTAAACTCAAAGAAATATTGGATGCTTTGCAAATGATGACCCGGCGGTTGATCAGGGAACGACCCATTGAGTTCCAAGTCAACCTGGAAGCTCCCATCGATACCATTCAGAGCGATGGTCAAAAGCTGCAGCAAATTCTAGTGCAACTATTGACCAACGCGGTGAAATTTACCGAGAAAGGAAAAATTGAACTACGTGTCAGGACCGTACCCGACAAAGAAGGAAAGGCGGTGGAGATCGCGGTGGCCGACACGGGCATCGGCATCGACCGACGCGACCAGGAGATCATCTTCGATGATTTTCGCCAGCTGGATGGATCGTCGACCCGGCAGTATGGCGGAACCGGACTCGGCTTGAGTCTTTGCCGTAGGCTGGCTCTCGCTTTGGGTGGGACGATCAACGTCAGCAGTGAGAGAGGGATGGGAAGCGTTTTTAGCCTGTTGTTACCGCTGGTCCCAACGCCGGCCGGGACATCGGGAATCGCCGAGGTCGCTTATGGATAGTGAAGCGTTTGTACGTGAATTGTTCGTGCCTATTAATGAGTTCTGCCGGACTCTCGACCGGCATCCGCCGGCGTATAGCTATATTCCGTTACGTAGCGATGAAGCGCGGATTCGCGTCATGAAAAGCCGACTCTTCAACGAACTGCGCGCCGCTGACCTCTTCGGTGTCTGGCTTAAAACGACGCCAGAATTGGACGTCAAAGCGACAATGGCGGCATCGGCCCACGAAGAAATGGTTCACGCCGAGCTTTTATCGAAGCGGATTCGAGACTTGAACGCCGAGCCGTTCGACTACAAACCCCTGCCGGCACAGATCGCCATGTTTAACGCTATGGAGGGACTTAATGAAACCTGTGAACGCATCGCCGCCCTCTCTCTTGCGGGCGAAACGGTCGCCAATTATTTAATTCAAATGTGTCTCAAGTCACCCGATGTCCCCGAATGGATCAAGCAGCCCTACCGCCGGATAACGCAGGACGAGGAAGGACACGGCATCGCGCCCCAGGGATTTCTCAAAAAGTACGCGACGACGGAGGATCGCCAGGACCGGGTGCGCCGCGCTGTGGCGATGCGCATGGTGTTGTTTCGTGAGTATCTTGCCAGCCTCGATCGCTGGGCTATGGGGCAGGACCGGTGGTAACTCGCGGATGGGCTGAGGCACCCTTCGGGCCGAAGCCTTTCGTGCGGACACCCGCTTGGCTGGCTGCGGGCCGGCGCAGACAGGTCCGGGCACGGTCAATAGGCGCGTCCTCGCTTAGCGAGACATCTCAAATAGCAGATCTCAGATACCTAATTTACCCTTTGAGATATGATTTGAAATCCCGTGGGGCCCCTGCCCATTAGGCCTCGACCCTCGGTCGCCTTTTTTTACTTACCTATACCTTCTTTATTTAGTTTCCTCGCGCGCGTACTCGCAGCGCGGGCAGGCAGGGGAGGGGGCGTTGACCAAGATCGGCCACCCGCATGCACCACAGCCGACCACCGGCTCACCCAACATGCCTCGAACCAAGGTGCCGCAGCGTCTGCCGCCGCAGGGGCCGGTGCCAACTCCCGTGCGCTTGCTGACCGTTTCAAAAGTCTTTGCACCCGCCTGAATCGCCTTCAAAACAGTTCCCCTGCGTATTTTGTTGCAAAGACAGGCCGGTTTGAGATTCTCGATAATCGATTGTTCTCTGGCTTTACGTTCTAACTCGTCGATGGCAACTCCTTGGAATGGTTCTTGTTATCAGTGTAGCACAACTTTTGCCGAAACGAATTACTTCTCGCCGACCACCAGGGAGGAAGTCAGCGGCAGGGGAAGATCGATCGCTTTCACGTTCTTCAAACCGGCCCGGTTAAACCAGCCTATCACCTCATCAAAGCCGTAACAGCGTCCCGATTCCGTCGTGAGCAGCATTAACAGACTGAAGATCGCCCCCGCCGCGGGATGCGTGCGGTTGGCGTCGAGGATATGGTCCTTGATAATCAATTTTCCCCCCGGTCCCAGATTGGAGATGAGTTTAGCGATGAGCCGCTGGTTTTCCTCGGGACCCTCACCATGAATGATGTTGGACATGAATACGGCGTCATAGGTCCCGGGAATCGGATCGACTCGATAATCTCCCGTGACGAGTTTGAAGCGCGGCTCCAACCCAGCCTCCCGAATATACCTTCGGGTTAAGCTCATTGTCCCCGGGAGATCAAAAACCGTAACGCGGAGATGGCTGAACCTCTGACCAAGATAGATCGGGTAGGTGGCGGGTCCCGAGCCGAGGTCGAGAAGCTCCGTTACGCTTTGCCAGTCCAGTGCCGAAGAGAGGATCTCGGCGTCGCCCCGGGCGCGGACCAGGGAGTCCATTCCTTTAATAAAAGTTGCGGTTTCCTCAACATCGCCTTGATACATGTCTGGCGCGCGCACCGGTTTGCCGCTGCGCAGTGCGTGCGGCAACTTTTCCCAACAACTCCACAGAGAGGCGTCGAACTCAATCATACCGCCGAGGTAGTGAGGAGAATTTTTTGCGAGATACTTTATGGCGACAGGGGTGAGAGAGAAACGATTTTCCTGTTTTACTAAAAGCTCGAGAGCCACCAGCGCGTTGAGGATTAGTTCGGTGGCTCTCGGATCCAAGCCGAGTGACGCAGCAGTGCCTTGAGCATCCAAGGACGCATCGCCGATGGCTTCAAATATTCCGAGTTGGACGGCGGCTTGAATGATCCTCGCCTCGACATGACCGCTTGCCAGGCGCGCCAGCTCGGTGAATTCCATAGGTTCGACGTTTTGGTCTCGCGCGGATTCTCGGAAAAATAGTCGTCACTTACCGCCTTTGGCCGCGGTCCTAAGCGCCTGAATATCCGCCGTGTTGCCGTGAATCCCAACGATAGTCGTCACATCCAGGTTGAGCATTTCAATCCCCTGCAAGAATTCTCTGACACGCGCAGATGGGATGACCTTGTTATTCCGCGGGCTGACATGATCGGCCTCGACAACAATTTTCTCCCGGGGAAGATACACGACCTGATTATCATCGGCATGGGACGTGGGCATCGGATGAATTTCGACATGGCGGTTGCCGTCGGATAGCACTCGGTAGCCACCATCGTAATATTCTATGGTCACCGCCCGCCCAACTTTTTCCAGGGCGTCGGGTTCTACCATGTGCGGCGCCCTGGCCACGCGGGTGTAAAACTCCTTGGCGATGGCCGGGACTACAACCATCGCTCCTTCCGCCATGAAGCCTCTTATGCCCCCAGAGTGGTCGAGGTGAGCGTGGGTTGGGATGATGTAGCGGATTGGTTTGCCGGGGAAACGCGCCTTGAGGGACTTAATGACCGCCTGTGACCTTGCTTCGTAAAGCGGCCCTTCGACGACCACCAGGTGGTCGCGCATTTCAATGACCACGTTGTTGTGTGAGGAGCCGGTGATCAGATGCACGCCGTCCCCCAACTGCACGAACTCCACGGGCGTGTTTCTCCCCAGGTCGCGATAGCTGAAATTGCCGGCGATGCGGCGTAGCAGCCACTGGGAAGCGACGGGCTGGGCATCGACCTTTTGATCCCGTATGGCTGCGGGAATAGCGAAGCTGTCGGGAGCCAGAGTTACGTTGTGCCGCAGGGATTTAATTTGCTCCTCCTGGAGGGGTTTGCCGTTTAGCTCATAGCGCAGAGTGAAAGGAGCCATGACGCCGTCCACTTTGCGCCAGTCGTCGTAGCGCAGCGTAAAAAGGCTGTCGCCTTCCAGGGGGTCGTCATCCAGTAGGTCCACTCGGGCGGGGAGCTTGGTCTTCGAGTCGAGATACAAGCGAAATTCATTCCCGGTATCAGTGAATGCCAGAACTCTATAGCTTTTGCCTTCCAGATCGGCATCGCTCAGCCGCTTTAAATTTTTCTGCCCCATAGCCGTAAAAATGATTTTAGCGGCGGAGCGTTTTTCGTCGCGCAAGCGTGTTTCCAGACGCCAGGGATGCAGGCGAATCTGCTTGCTTTCCGTACCTGGCGCGCCTTCCTGAAGGAGCCCCACCGAGCCGTCGATAACCTCGATCCAGCGCACGGGTAAGTTGTTCCTCGTGATCACCGTTCCTTGAAACTCAAGTCGCAAGCGCGGCTGGGTTAGGTCTCGTGTGAGAGTATATCTAAAAGTACTGATTTGCTGTCCCGGGCCAAGCGGCCGGCGCGGGGAGGCGTGTTCAAACTGCTTTCCTTCGCTTTCGACGACTTGATTTTTGAGCGCGCGCAGCGCATTTATGCCGCCCATGGCCTTCGCTGCTTCTGCCAGCAAAGCCTTGGCATGGGAAGACTGGCCCTGTGCCGGTATCGTTGCCGCGATTAAAAAAAAGAGAACCAGAGAAATAACGCCATAAATTCGTTTACTCATGGGTACCTCCTGAAAGGGGGGTCAATTAAATATGGGACAAATGGGACATATAAGGAAGAAAAAGCATTTGCAAGACGGCCGATAGGCGTTAAAAGCAAAGCGCGGCCGGGAACGGCGGCTAGCTTAAGTAACCCAATTCCCTCCACTCGTGTTCGGCGGCGGGATGCAGCGGCACTTCGAGGTGGCCCTCGGCGGAATCGCGCACCATCTGATCAAGCGGCAGTGGTCCCTCCATCGCCCATGGAATCCGGTCTTTGCGAGCTTCCAAGGCGCGACAAAATTCGGTGATCAACTCGGCAGGCGCGCATTCATGCGTATAAATGAGCCAGCCGCTAAAATCGAGTGTAGCGACATCGCGTGAGAGCTTTGGAAAACTATCTCTCTTGATCAAGTTCCGTCTCATGCCGAGGGTTTCCACTTTTCGTAAAATCGGTTCGTCGATAGCCAAAAAATTCATACCCAGCTCAAGGGCCATGTTTCCCCACGCGCTGACGCCTTCATCGAAGATGGCGTGAATCTCGCCGCGCGCTGCGGCGCCGATACGATTAGGGCCATAGGGCATGCCGGGGTCATAGCGGACGTCACCACCCCAGGAGATGATGTCGTCCAATGAAAATCCGGCGGCAGCGAGCACGCGATTGATAATTAAATGGAGCGAGTGATCCGGTTGGCCCCTAAGCGAAACTTTCAACGGAAAACGGCGCTCCCGTACTTCGGCTAATGAGTTTAACCCAGTTTCTTGCTTGACGGCAAAGACCATCTGGTCCGAGGCCGGTAGGACGGCCAAGGATCTGAGGGCAATCGGTGCGTTGAAAGGCGGGCTACCCATCGCCGCCATTTTGAGGATCATGGAGGGGTTGATTATCCCCAGTTGGACATTGCCCGAAGCGACCTCTTCGATGGTCGCCGGACTATCGCTGGCGAACAGAGTCACGGGCCAGGTTTTCGCTCCCTGTTCGCGCAGGCTGACGCGCGCTTGAAGATAGGGCCAGTCCTTGTTGCCGACCAGTTCGGAGGCGACCTCGAGCATCAAGCGCGAGCGCGTTGTGTGTGGGTGCGTACGCAATCGTGTTGGCTTTAAAGAAAGTTCTTCGGCTTTCACTTTCGTTTCCTTGCGGAGAAATCGACGCCTACTTAAAAAATTCTCGGGGTGGCGTCGTCATGCCGCTGGGTATGAGGATTTGTCGTTGCGCTTCATTGCGCCATCAGCACTTTTGCGCGTTGGCAGATTTTCCAGCCGGAAAAAATCAACGGCGTTACCGACAATCATTTTCCATTTTTCTTCTTCGGGCACTCCGTTAAAGTTTTCTTCAATGACGCGACGGGAGTTCGGCCAATCGGATTCGAGATGGGGAAAATCGTTGGCCCACATGACATGATCGGTCCCCATCTCCCGGCGTGCGATGCGCACTCCCGCCGGATTACGATTGAAACCCCAGTAGCAGTGCTCGCGGGCGACCTCGCTTGGCAGGCGGCCAAGCCGGGGTAACCCCAAAACTCGTTCGGCCCAGAAGCGTTGTCTAGCGTACTCGTTATCCATCTGATCCAGCCAATTGGGTATCCAGCCAATTTGCACCTCGGCGACGTAGATATGGAGCTTGGGAAAACGTTCGAAGACGCCGCCCCAAATCATCTGCACGACTTGTTTGCTTCCTCTGAAACCGTATTTATTGAAGCGCTCGATCACATCCGGGACATGATGCTCCGGGTCAGGCTGGCGCGAATATTCGAAGGAGGGTCCGCTGGCTGCGGGGGCACCCCGGCCACGGCGCGGAAAACCAAACTCTACATGAATCGTCAGGGCGATACCGAGATCGACGACCGCGGCCCAGAATCGATCGTCGTTGGACGTGGGGTAGCGATGGCCTGCGGGAAAGGAATCGATGGCGATGGCTTTGAGTCCCAGCGCGGCGCAGTGTCGTAGTTCTTCGACGGCGTCTCGATCATCGGTGATCGGGATGGCGCCGACGCCGATGAGCCGATCCGGAGCATGGGCGCAGTACTCTTCTGCCAGCCAGTCGTTATAGGCGCGAATGACGGATCGATAAGCGTCATCGTTTCTGATGCCGCGCCAAAAGCCAGGTCCGACGTTGCCCGGAAACAACACCTCGGCATCGACGCCGTCTTTGTCTTGCTCCGCTAGTCGCTGTTCCGGCGATCCCGTGCCGGGTGAATTCTCGTAGTTTTCCCCGGGCATAGGGTCAAAGGGTCTGCGCTCCTCATAGGACAAGCCACAAGAGATGTTGGAGATCAACCGCTCCAGAGGTTGGCCTTCCTGCAGTACCGCAAGGGTGCCGTCTTCGAGAGAGATGACTTTGGGGGCGCGATCACGGTATTTTGTCGGGACGCGTTTGGTATAACGATCCGGTCGAATCTCCAAGTGAGAATCAGCGGAAATGCATCGGTAAGTCATTTCTTTGCTCCTTACCCGCGCGGCAATAATGACTCCACGCTCCTTCTGCGAGCCAGGCTCAGCGGGGTATTTTTGTCGAGGCGCGAAGAGCCTCTACCACGGCGGCAACGGTCAGCGGTGGTTCGGTACGGTCTTTGAAAGACTCAAGTCTCTGGCAGACTTCGGCTGCCGCATTGTGAAAGCCGGCCGGCAATCCGGCGCTTTTAAAAGCCTCGGCGATTTCTCTCATTTCGCCGACGTATCGCCAAGCTTTTGGAGTCGCCACTGCGGCGGCGCGCAGGCATTTGCGAGCGAGATCAGGTTGGGAAATGGTCCACTCTTCGAGCAGTGCTTTATCGACCCCTTCATAGGCCGCCAGCGCGCGAATTGCCAAGACTAAGGCGTCGGTGCATTTGGTCCAGGCGGCATAGGTAACCTTGAGAGCGGAGGCGGCGCCGGGTTGATTGCCGATAGCCCTGGCATCGAGCATGCTTTCGGCAAAAAGCTCGGCGATATCCGACGCCCGTTCTCCGGAAAGATAGAGGCGAGTGGTTCCGGCGCGTTTTACCGGCGAGCCAATGATGCCGCCGTCGACGAAACTGGCCCCTGCCCTGGTTACCGTCTCACCAATTTCCTCGGCCGTAGCGCGGGAGATGGCATTGGCGTCGACATAAATGCCGCTGAAGTTTTGCTGGGCTACGCTCTGGGCCAGTTCCAAAGCGGCATGGGGCGGGCAGACCGCGAGAATGACCTCGCTCGTACGGACCGCATCTCGGAGATGCGTGACATCGACGAGACCGGCCGCTTTTGCGCGTTCCTTGGTTTTTTGGCTGCGCTCGGCGGAGGCCCAGACGACGCGAGCGCCGCTGGTTGCCGCGGCCGCCCCGATGGTGGATCCCATGTTGCCGGGATGGAGCAAGGCTACAGTCTTAAAGTTCACGATCGGTTCCTCCTATAGAAAGTTACTGTTTTAAATGTTGAGCGAGAAAGTCCGCCACTAGCGGGCGATAGCGGAATGGCTGGTTGTTACAGACATGATTCGCCCCTTCGAGGAGGATCCATTCCTTGGGGCCCGACGCCTCATCATAAATCCGTTTGGCCTGTGACACCGGCACGAAGTCCTCGGTGCCGTGAATGACGAGCAGAGGGCAACGGATTTTCGGCGCTAGACCTTCGAGCGTGCACCGCCGGTTCAACTCCGCTAATTTTTGTTTGTCATACACTTTCCAGATATGCGCCACGCGGGCAAACTCGAAGGGATCGTCGAGACGATTGAGCACGCGGGTGCGATCGTACATGCCACCGGCGAAGGTGCAGGCTTTGATCCGCTGATCGCAGGCCGCCGAGCGCGGCGCCAGGTAGCCGCCCATGCTGGGGCCGAAGACCCCCAGTCGCCTAGCGTCTAGCCGGGGCAATTGTTCAAGATAGTCGATCACGGCCGATGTCGCCTGCTCGAATTCGACGATCATCCCTCCCTGAAACCAGCTCTCACCCTGTCCAGGACCGTCAAAAGTAAAAGTCGCCAGCCCGCGGGAGAGCAGAGCATCTTCCATCGTCCTTGCTTCTTCCTTGGTGGATTCGAGGCCGGAGATGATCACAACCACGGGTGGGTTTACCACTCCCGTCGGCAAGCGCAGGTAAGCCGCCATCTGAAAATTGCGGAACGGCACTTCGTGGCGCACGGCGGGAGGATCGAGGTGCGGTGCGGCCTGGGCATAGCAACACACTCTTTTGTTGTGGGCCGGTATATACTGGTTTAGGTCCTGGGGAAAATTGTTGCAGCCGAAATGATACGCCATTGCCGCCAAGAGATAGGCTTCGGTGGCGCTCCGGCTCTTTCCTTCCGCTTCGGCCTTTTGCGCAAAGGCCTCATGTCCGGCCGCCGTCACGCACCACTCCCGGCACCAATCATCCCAGACGCGAATACGGGCGCTGGTGGTTACCAGATCGTTGTAATCGATTCCCTGAACGATCATACGCGGCGCCCAGGTCTCCAGGACATGAGCGACAGTCGGATCGGGGTGTTGCGCAAGCATGGCGGAGTCTCCTTCTTCAATACCTGGGTCTGGTCCAAGCACGATTAGGGGCGGCGACAATAAGCACCGATGAGCCCATACCCGCACGACCGGCCCCGGTCGCATTCGCACTGTGTATCATCACCGGATGCGGACCGGCGGGGCCAAAGTCGGCCATGTAGACCTCACCAGGTTGGATCATGGAGCGTCGTGTATACGACCAACGGCGTTACGCAGCGCTACCGCGTGAATTGGCCGTTGACGACGCTCGTCTTGCAAAAGTTTTCGCATGGATCATAGCTTATTTCTGAAACGATGATATGCGTCGTATTTATGCGCGCATCGACGACACGCGGCGCACTATCCTTCTTAGTTGTCCGGGGCATGTTGTTGCCGAGTCAGTTGGATACTCATGGCGACCTCCTGCGAAAAGGATTGTACTCGCCTACAGGAGCACACTCAATCGGAGAGGCAGATATATTGACGGTTTTACTCAGTGCTCAGCCGCGCGGGGTGCGCGTCGTCTGCGGCAGAGGGTCAGGCGTAAATTCAGAATGCCCCCCTTTGTCGGTCCCGCCCCCGTCCCATGCGCTGCAGGCAACGCGAGCCACCCAGACCTCAATTTCCCAGGTTGCGTTTCACCGTCCTTTTCCTGAACACTGCCTTTTTCCCTAAACCCTTTGACTCTTCAATCCTTTTCAAAAACGCTTCCAAAGACTCCAGTGACAGGTCTGAAAGAGCACCTTTCTCAATGAAAAAATCGGTTCTGGCATCCAGGCGGGATAATATGCGCCAGTCAGTCGGTGGCGGGAATGCCGAGGAGGTAGCCTTCTCAAGGAAAAGGATTCGATACTCGCCCTTCCGATAAGTAGGTCCCACCCAGGCTGTCTCGGAGAAGCGGAATTCCTTCCCCGAGGTTAAAGGGCCCTTCAGGACCTTCAATATCCTTGCCACGGCCACCATCGACCCATCTGCAGGCGTGGCGCTGTAGTCCGTCGATAAAATCTCCGCCGCTACCACAGCCGCAGCCGCCGCAATCAAGCCATTACTAATAGGGCTCCGTTCTTGTCCCGGCGCGGCCGAGTGCGAGGCCGATATCAGGAGCGCAATAAATAACAGCGACATTTTAGATGCCATTCGCAGCATGAATACTTAAGCCCAACGCGCCGCCGCCGGGCCGTTATTGAATACTGAATTGTTCCTTAGCAGTACCCCTAGCGGCTCCAGTCGGGGTTAGTCTCTCCTTTCTTACCTCGATTAAAGTCAGTTGGGTGCCATCCTCTGACAGCTTTAAGCGGAGATGTCTTTGCGTAGCAAGGTTTGTTTGGTAGAGCACGGATACTTCCATGGATTCAGGGAAGAATTTCTTCAGGTAGACCGCCGGCGCCCAACCCTTCTCATCTGGCTCAATATCTTTTCTAATGCTCTTAATTTCTTTCTCTGTAAGGCCGGTCATGCCGACGTAAAAACTCGTCGGAAGCGAAGACTGTTCATCTGGAAACTGCATAGAGAAAAACCTCCATTTTCCTTCCCTCGTTCTTACGTAAAGAGTTTTTTGATCGGGGCTAGGCAGAATGATTAAATCGTTAATCACGTGAACCGCAGGATTATGGTTGTATCCTTCCCATTCGCCTATCCTTTCAAACGTAATACCGCTTGGCGGCTTATATCTTGCGTATACGGTCCAACCATCGCTACGAAAGCCTCTCTGTTCCACCGCTTCGATGCGGACAATGCCACCGTTAGAAAGTGCAACTTCATGGTGCCGTTTTTCTAGGGGCTTAAATGGCCAGCTACCGGCCATACCCAAATACCCCGCAATCATGAGAATGCAGATGGCAATCGCCGGCAAAACAACAAGCGCGATTAGAGTCAACAGTGCGATTTTGACAGAACGTTTCATATAAGCTTAGCCCCTGCCACCAAACTTCCGGACGCGGAAAGCCGCAATGAGATCTGCCAGCGACATGGTGTCGGGTATCGGCGTCACCCGGTGTATCGGCATTGTGCCTTTCGCCTTCTCCAGCAATCGCAGGGCATGTGTTGGAGAGACCTCCTGATACCGATACCGTCGGCCCCGGAGACGGACGGTTCGGTCTGCCGCCGAAACGTCAGAAGCAACGAGCGAGGCACGCCACGCGATCTTCCAAATGGAGTCTCGTTCGTAGGTGGTGATGAGAACGATGGTGGCATCTCTTCCCGAAGCTGCGACTGCTTCCAGAGAATACCGCATGAGGAGCAGCGGGACATAGCATTCCTCGCAACCCTGTGCTGCACCCCGAGGAAAATGAAGATAAGGACGTAGCGTGGCGACAGCCTCCACGGCGGAAGGGGGGAGGACAAAGCCAATGGTGACTAGGGCCAGCACGGCAATGAGATAGCCTCTTTTCATGGCAGTCTTTCGCTTATTGGTCAAACTATTAATTGACCCGCCAACTCTGCGGGCGGGATATTCCAGAGCCCGCAATCTGAGAAGAGCAAAATCTGTCGCAATATCCTTTATCAGGCCACGCTCTGTCAACTCTTCTACCGACAAACGCCGCGAAACTATCTTCTGCTGCGTTGACTTCGTAGTTCTTAGTCGGTTAACGTCGGATTGATGGCCAGCTCCGCTAAACCTCATCTCTCCGCGCAGTGTAGCATTTGCGGCACACTCCTTTCGGGAGCGATGAGCATCGTTTTTAAGACGTTCGGAATAAAAAGAAGCCCGCGCAATCCCAATATTTGCAATCGCTGCGGCATCCATGTCGAAGAGGGGCGGGTGGTGGAGATGACCGTTATGTTCGCCGACCTGAGTTCTTTCACTGAATTGACGCAAGACCTTGGACCGGAAAAAACCCATGAGGTTGTCGACGCGTTTTTGCGCATGGCCACCGATGTACTGGTTGGGCAAGGTGCCGTTATCGACAAATATGTGGGCGATGCGGTGATGGCGCTCTTTAATGTCCCAATCCGCTACGACGATCACCGCCGTCGCGCCATCGTCGCGGCGACAGAATTAGCGGCAAACCTAGAAGGCTTGGGCCGGCGCTTTAGCCTGCCGCTCAACGCGTCTATCGGGATCGCCACCGGCTGGGCGCGCGTCGGTCGCCTCGGGTCCGATGACAGCAAGGATTACACGGCCATCGGGGACGTAGTCAATCTTGCCGCCCGGCTCCAAGGTAAAGCCGGCGCGGGAGAGATCCTTGTGAGCGAAGAATCTTACACGGATCTATCGGCTGAACTTCCCCAAACGACACCGGAGATCATCACGGTGAAAGGGTTTCGTGATCCGGTGAAGGCTTACCGATTACATGGCGAGGCGAAAGCTCATCTGATTCATGAACCGCCTGAAACAATTGTAAAGGAAAGGATAAGTTTAGGCGCGGTCATCTTTGGAATCCTCGGAGCGCCCTGTGCCGTAGCCACCTTGATCGGTCCATTGGCGGTAGCCGTTGGCGCAGGTAGTTTGTTTGGCCTAACCGCTATGCTCGTCTTTCTTGACCAAAGCGCCATTAGAATCCCGATTCTCACGCTTGTTGTTCTGGCGGCACTTGCCAATTTCTACACCGTCCTCCATGCGCAAAAACTTCGCAGGGAAGAGAATATTGCCGACCATTTGAAAGCGCCGACTGCGCTGGAAAAGCGCCGTACTTTCCTTGTGCTCGGAGCCTCCGTGCTGACCCTGGGTATCGTGGTATTCGAAGTAATTGCTCACATTATGCTGCATTAATAATTCGCACTAAAGGGGACAGTCTGAGCTGGCCCGGGTTTGACGGCCACCTCGTGATTGCTCGGCCATTGGGTCGACAATAAGGCTATCGGAGGTAAAGCTATGAAATTTGCGCACTTCGCTCACGTTTGGAACAAACCTGGCATGACCTTGGCCCAACGCTACGAACAACTGTGGCGCGAGCTGGCGATCTGCGACGAGTTGGGTTTTGACTTTGGCTTTAGGTTGAGCACCACTTCAACCCCAACGAAAACTGGATGCCGTCACCGTCGATCTATTGCACCGCTGCCGCCGCGCGCACGCGCACTATACGCCACGGCCCCATGGGGTACGTCGTGCAGCTAAATCTCGAATAACTTTGGCTAGGTCTTTGAGTCGGGCGCCTGAGCAATGCATTCAGGGTCGAAACACAGCGAACACCTTATCAGAATTCGAGATCCACGATTCCAAGAATTCGGCCTCGTCGGGCTTGCGTTTGAGCTCGGCCATGGCTCCCGCGAGACAAAACCAGTTGAGAAGCTCATGGTGGCCGCGGTCTTCGGCTTGTTCCAGCGTGGTGTTGCGCCAGACCTCCCAGTCGCCGGCGCGCAGCGCTTCGAAGTAGCGTTTATCCGATTCTACATCCGGGTACATGCGACTATGTTTTGCCGTCAAAAAAGAGTGCGACCAGCTGGTGGAGGCGATAAACGCGACTCTCCAAGGAGTTTGCACAAAGGCACGCGCGGTGGCGGCGCCGAGCTGAAAACAGCGCCAGGGTTGCGGGCTGGGTGGGTCGTTTTCAACACTCTCAAGGTTTCTTCCTTTCGAAGGTGTTGGAGATATCCCTCGGGTGCTAATCAGATGGCGGCCGTAGCTGTTGACGGTGAAGGGCAGCACGGGATACGGAAACCCAGTTCGGTCCCAGTCCAGATAGAGTACCGAGTTGACAAAGGCGTGTCCTAAATTCATATGCAAGGGTTTGTACGCATAGGCGATATCGAATCCTTCATGTAACAGGGCCGTGGCAAGGTGCTTAGCGCCCGCTCGATGTCCCTGAACGGTGAAACGTTTGTCTTTCGGCTCGTTCCAGGAGTTTACGCCGCGGTCGTTGTGCAGCCAAGGTTGCACCTCGACACTATCGTAGGCGAGGATCGAAAAGGCGGGAACGCAGTCCTCCCGGTAGTTTTCAAATTGGTCGTCGCCCCAGATAATGCAGAAATCGGGGCGGAACGCATCGAGCTCGCGGCGCGCCCGGCGGAAACCATCAATCATCTCCTGACGGTGCCCGTCGGAATGTGCCTGACCCTCATCGGTTCCCCACTGCCGTCGCATGGGTTCCGGCCAGTTTTCCGGCGCACGGAGCCTCTCGGGCAACGCCGGATCGGCCAGGCAAACCTTGATGCGACGTGTTATGTTCCCCTGTATCGCGAGACCAGGATAATGCGTCATGCCCAGTCCAAGAATCTGTCCCATAAGTTCTCCTGTCCGCGCTACGCGATTCTAGCCAAGGTTTAGTTTAGCGCCAGCCCGCGTCGGATGGAATGATGTTCCTGCCGAAGCGACGCTCGGGCGGAGCCGCCAAATAGGAAGGGCTTTTTTCCGAGTAGGACTTGAAGTGAGGTGTTTGGCGATGCGCTTCCAGCGCCGCCTCATCCCGATAGATCTCGTAGTAATAAAATCGGTTGGGATCGTCGCGATCTTGACTCACGTCGAAGCGAAGACAGCCGGGCTCATCATTTTCCGAATGTTCGGCGTCGTGGCGAATGACTTCCAAAAACTCCGAGACATGCTCCGGCTTCACCTGAACGGTTACATGCAGAACTACCATGAATCCACCTCCTAATTTAGGCGAGCGTATTAAAGATTCGGAGCCTTTGTCAACTTGGGCGCAGCTTCGAGCCTTTGGCGCTCCGCCAAGACACCATAAGGCGTGGTCCTAGGAATAAAGACCGGGAGAAAAAAACAGCTCGTCCATCTGGGGTTTGTGGTCGACAATTCCCTGCTGCAATTGATATTCCATCAGGGTTTCAAGAGATCGTCGGGCGCATCCCTGAGTTAGGCTGTAAGAAAAATCCTCTCCCATAATTTGGCGTTCCCGGGCGGCCTCGCGTCTTTGCGGGTCATCGCGATATCGATCCGCCAAAGCGTTTGCCCCTTGAAGCGCTTTAAACAGGGAGCTCACCGCGACGGGATTTTTTTCTGCGATTGATTCCCGCAGCGCGAAGAGATGGTTGATGGTGTAGGCGCCGGTGCGGCGAAAGAAAGCTTCTTCGGCTCGGTGGAAGTCGCCCATGAGATAGCGCATCTTGGGGTTGTCGTGAAGATGATAGGGTTCTAAAGCGGCTTCAATCTCTCCCCGTTCAACCAACTCCACCGCATGTTCGCGGGTGCGGGGGGGCGCGATCAAATGTACCCGCACATCCGGCGGCGGGGGGCGCAGGCTCTCTTCGGCGATATCAGGCTCCGCCACGTACCAGGTAAGGTCCTGGGGTTTTACTCCGAACTCGTTTTGCAATATGCCCTTGAGCCACACCGGCGTCGTGGCATTGTAGCGATGCACCGTGGCGCTCCTGCCGGCCAGTTCGGAGGGATGATTCACGAGTGAGTCTTTTCGGGTATACATGCAACGCAGGCGAAAACGGCGCGAGAGAAAAACCGGCAGAGCCCTAAGCGGGACGCCGCGCAGTCGGGCCAAAACAAAAGACGAGATCGAAAGCTCGCCGCCGTCGATTTCTCCGGCGATGATCGCCCGGTGGCGCGCGCCGATGTTGTCCAGACCCTCGCCGAAGCGGGATTGGAGCCGAACATCGAGGCCTTGCGGTCGTACGGAGCCGTCAAACAGGGCCTGAGTCATGGGTGAAGGGTTCAAGCCAATGGTCAGAGGAGTCGTATTCATTGATGTCCTTTCCTATGTTTAACCCTCGCGTCTGATGAGCCGAACAACTGCATCCGCCACTGCTACTTCGGTTCGATGGCTCTCAAGATCTCTTTCGCCAGATTAAAAATCGGCGTCATGTCGGTGTATTCGCTGCGAGAGATATCAAAATATTTTTTCCCTTCCTTCACCCTTTCCTCCGGCGCCAGCATATCTTTGGGGATATCGATGCGACGGGAGTTAGGAGGCAGTTGACCGTATAGGTCGTTGGAACTCTGCAGTGCAATCTGGCCCTTGCGCGAGAGAAACCAGTTGACAAAGACCTTTGCCGCGTGGGGATTGGGACCGCCTTTGATGAGGCTAATCGAGCCTCCGCCGGTGCTCAGAGCCTGTCCTTCTTTCCAGTCCCAGAAATCCAACTCACGTACCGGCAGTCCCTGCGCTACGGCACGATCCACTCCCCGACACCCGATGCAAAGGGAAACTTTTCCTTTACCCAGCCAATCCAGTATGAGGCGTCGATCGCCGAAGACGACATCCATCGTCCCGTAAGTTTTTCTGATCCACTCTTACGGGTGCGTACGTCAAATTTCTTGCCGTTATCCCTGTCCGACTCTGCTCTATCGATTATCGAGAATTATTTCAAATGATTTTATCGCCGCGGCCAGACGGGATTAAGATATTGCCAAATGAAGACAATGATCTACAATGAGCGCTTCTGTGGAATCGCTTTTAACGGGTCGCGGAAATTAGGAGGAACGATATGAAGTTGCAAGGTCAAGTAGCGATTGTGGTCGGAGGAGCACGCGGTATAGGAGCGGCTATCGCCGGGACTTTTTCCGAGGAAGGCGCGGCCGTTACCCTTGTCGATCTTGCAAAGATGCGACCCGAGCTCGATCAAGTTGCCGAGGAAATCAATCAAAAAGGCGGCAGAGCCAGGGCGATCGTTGCAGACTGTACGAAGGGGGGCGAAGTGGAGCGGATGGTGGATGAAACTGTGCGGCGCTTTGGAAAAATCGATATTCTTGTCAATAGCGCGGGTCTTCGCGGGCCCCTGGTTCAAGTGCAAGAGATAACCGAACAGCAATGGGATGAGGTACTCGGGGTCAATTTAAAGGCGGTATTTCTCTGCTGCAAAGCGGTTTTGCAAGTCATGGTGCAGCAAAATAGCGGCAGCATCGTCAGCATCTCGGGCACCGCGGGGAAAGAAGGTATGGCTCTACGCGGTTCTCTATGCGCCGCCAAGTGGGGCCTATGGGGTCTCACTCAAACTATCGCCAAAGAGGCGGGTCCCCACGGCGTGCGCGCCAATGTCATCTGTCCGGGCGGTATGGATGAACCCGACTTACGGGCCATGTATGCGGAGCGCGCCAAAGGATTGGGGATAGGGTTTTCGGAGTTAGAAAAAAGCGTTCTGGAACTTACGCCTTTGAGAAAATATGCAAAGCACAGCGAAGTGGCCAAAGCCGCACTCTTTCTCGCTTCCAGCGATTCCTCTCATACGACCGGCGAAGCACTCAACGTTTCCGGCGGTCGATTGATGCATTGAGCGATTCTTGGAAAAATTCTGCCGCGCATGCATTGACTGGACCTGATTATTCATGGTGACAGCCATCGAGGGGCGAGCCCTCCAGAGCGAAGGCAACAGGCCTGCGGCTTGGAGCAGCCTGCGAACCGAATTTGTGGAGCAAACGCCTTGGAGAAATACCAACGTCGAGTCAAGCACCCAACACGGCATTGTTTCTATGCCTTCACTCTTCCAAGCTCCCCCCTCGATGGCACATGGCCGCACGCTTCCCTCTGAGCATGCATAATCAGGGCTAGGAGTTGAGATTTTGGGGGGCGACGCTTCGGGTCTGCAATGAGCCGCACGCTCATGCTGAGCCGAGGTAACCTATGTACTGAAGTCAGTAGTGCATATCCGCGTTGGTGCCACCGGAAACCGAGATTGCCTCTCCGGTTATACCGATCGCCAGGGGCGAACAAAGGAAGGCAACGACATGCGCCACATCCTCGGCGGTAACCAGATAGCGGATTAAACTACGCTGTCGCAGCTCCATGAGATGGGCGTCCAAAGTTTTTTTCTCGCGCTCTGCCTGTTCCCGGTGGCGCTCCAAGACGGCTTCGGTGAGGGTTGTGCCGGGGTAAATGGCGTTCACGTTGACGCCGAAGGGGCCGAGGGCGTTTGCCAGGGACTTTGTCAGGGCGACGCAGGCAATGTTGCGCGCCGGCGTGCTGATGGCGGTGCCGGGGGTGCGCCCGGCGCCACCGCTTAGATTGATGATGCGGCCCCAACCTGCCTGTTTCATGTACGGCGCCGCGGCGCGGGCGCAGCGGTAGTAGCCCAGGAATTTTTCCTCAAAATCTTTGATGATTTGCGCGTCGCTGATGGCCTCCATGTTGTCGGGGATAGTGCCGCCGACGCGGGCGGCGCAGTTGGCTAGAATGTGAATGCCGCCCAGAGTGGCGGCGGCTTGTTCGACGAATTTTGCAATCGATTCGCCAACCAGCGTGTCGACGACAATCGGTACTATCTTTTGGCCTGTCTCCCGAGTAATCTCCTTAGCGGCTTCCAAGAGCGGTTCCTCGCGTCTTGCGCCGATGGCCACATCGCAGCCTTCACGGGCCAACTGGCGCGCTGTCGCCTTGCCCATCCCCGCGCTTCCCCCCGTCACGATCGCTTTCTTGCCGTTAAGTTGAAGATCCATGAAACCTCCTTTGACTATTGAATATGAAAAAAACTTTCCCTGGTTCTCTAAATTGCATCGCCGAACCTACCACGTGGCTATTTCGACGCCAACCGTTGGATTACCCGAAGTCGCGGGTTTTCCTTGGGCGATGAAGAATCCGGACTAGAGCTTCACTGCGAGTGGCCCTTGATAGAAGAATGGCTGGAGAAGAGCAGACGGCTAAGGAAGCCGCGTAGGCCTTTAGCGAAAACAGACTACGGTTGTTGATTATTTAGGGCGAAACATAGCGGGCCGAGCGCACTATCGCCAATGCTTGCGTCCGCGTAGGTCCCGATTTTTCATTGGTCAAAACGGTAAATGTCATTATCAGTCGACCCACTGTGGCGGCCCCTTGGTCCATATATTTGAAGTCTGTTCGGTTGGGCTGGTTGACCGTTCGGTCGGTAGCGGAAAAATAGCGTCCCCGTGATTCTTTTCCTTTGAGTTCATGAACTTGCAATTTCTTCTCGACGGCGACTTTGCTTGCTTCGCGGATGGCCTGATTAACCGTGCGCTCGACCGACGATTCGCCATCTTTGGCCGCTTCGCTCAAAGGCAAGGGGGTTACGAAAAGAATTAACTGTATATCTTGCCCCGGTTCGATGCGGATCGCCGGTCCGCCTTCAGCTTCCTGCCCTTGTATATTAACCTTCCAGCCCTCCGGCACCTCTAATTCCAGACTTCCCCAATTTCCCAAATTAAATTGCCTTGTCCCCGCCGCGAGATCGCTATTAATGATGAATAAAAGAAAAGGCACCAATACCCATCGGACAAGATTCATGGCCGGTTCCTCCCTAGCCAACAACAAATTGGAACGGTAAAACTGCCTGAGAAGTCGCTGCGGGAACATTTCGGAGGCGTAGTCATTGAAAAATTCGCGTCAGAATTCAACAAAGGTCGGATTGCCATAGGGTAAGGCGACAGGCGATTGAGGCAACTTTTTGCTATCGAAAGAAGTTTTATCAAGCTTCACAAAATGCCGGACTCGTTGGACAAGGTCTAATAAGTCAATTAAGGGTAGCAAGTGCCGTGCCAGCGGGGATCCTTATACTCATCTGCAATGCCGTAATCGGTCTTGCGTCAAAATTCGTCATTCGACGCGGAAAGTAACCGACGCCTTGATTTTATGCGCGGGAGAGTTTGCAACCGGCTGCGGAACAACCTTACGAAATTGGCGAATTAAGCGACATTAGAGTCTTTGGGCGGATTTTTCTTTTGGTAGCTTTTATAGTAAGGGGTTAAAATGCAGAATAGGCCGAAGATCGTTGTTCCCGCTGTTATGGCCAGGGGAATCCCCACCATGCTCGCCAGAGAGCCTACCAGGAGAGCGCCCACGGAGCGAAAGCCCAGCTCCATGTGATGCAGTCCCATGAGTCGGCCGCGAAATTCGTCCGATACGTTGAGGTGGATGACGGAAAGAGCCGTGGCGCGAAAAACCATGTTTGCCGCTCCGATGACAATCAGCAAGGATAGAGAGAGTGGCAGCCAGGATGCGAGGGCGAAGCCGATCAATACGACTGTAAAAACCAATGCTGAACCTCTCAATAGCGCCAACTGGTTTTTGATCCCGCTAAAGGAGATGAGGCCGATTCCCCCGAGAACGTTCCCCGCCGCATAACTCCCCTTCAACAGTCCCAGTCCAGTGGGGCCGATATGGAGAATGTCCTTGGCGTAAACCGGAAAAAAACGGTTGAAGGGCATGGCGAAGAAAAACGAGAAAAACTGGATCGTCATGACTTCCAGAATCAGCGGGTGATGCCACACAAAACGAAATCCTTCGCTGACGTCTTTCCGAATATTCAGACCGCCGATGATGTTTTCTCTTTCGGGCAACCGCACTGTGATGAGGCTGGCAATGATAGCCAAAAAACTAAAAGCGTTGATAAAAAAAACGGAGGCGGTGCCCAGCGATATGATCAAGAGGCCGCCGAGCAACGGAGCGATAACCTGGCAGGTGTTGTTTCCCACACTATTGAGGGAGATGGCGCTTACCAAACTTTCTTTGGGAACGAGGTTGGGAATCACGGTTTGGCGCGTCACCCGACTTAGCGGCGCCACCAGACCGTCCAGGGTTGCGAGTATCAAAATCTGCCAGAAAGCGATCGCGCCGGTGGCTACTAAAGTCCCATAGACGAGTGCTGATGCAAGCTGGAAGAGGTAAACCCCGATGAGAATCTTTTTGCGGTCGACGCGATCGATGACGGCGCCAAAAATAGGCGCCAAAAGCATGCGCGAAGGGCCCTTACAAAACGCAACCAACCCCAGGAGGAAGGGGGAGCCGGTCATGACAAAAACCAGCCAGTCCTCCGCCATTTCCTGCATGTCCTCGCCATTTCGGGATACCATTGAGCCTATCCAGAAAACGCGATAGTCGCGGTATTTAAGCGCGTTAGCCATGGAGACCTGAGACCCGCCCCTCCCCGCATCCTGCGCGGGAGGAATGCTCCTCGGTAAACAACTTCCGATTCTTATGTCATGCTTTCAAAAATTGAGCAGTCGTCGCGAGTTTTTGTCCGTCAAGCTTTTCAATCGAGTCGGATTTTGCTGTCCGTTCACGGCAGCAAAGCATTTGTCAAGCGGGCCCAATCCGCCGCAATAGTCTGATCCGAAAACGATTCTCTCTTCACCGAGGGTGTCGATCAGAAAGGAAAGCGTTCTGGCATCGGAACTCGCCGTGTCGATGAGAAAATGTTCGAGAAAGATATCCGAGTAGCGCCGCTCTCCAGCAGGGCCTTTGTGCTTCCAGAAAAGACGGTGCATTAATAACGGCAGACCGCCGCCCGAGCTGCGGATGACAATCTTGAGATCGGGATAACGATCGAAAACCCCACTGGCGATCATGCGCAGTACGCACTCGGAGATTTCCGCGTCCGAAAGCACCGCATAGGCGACCCCCGCGCCGCCGTCCTCGAGTCGTTTCAATGTCGGATCTTTTGACGTGCCGGCGCCGTGGAGAAAAATCGGCCATCGCAGCTCCGCTATTTTAGCATAGACCGGATTCATGACCGGCAGATCGACGATCATCTCGCCATCGACGGTAGGATAGAATAAAGCCGCGCGAAAACCCTGCTTGGAGGCCCACTCCAGTTCGTCAACGGATGCCTCGATGTTTTTGAACGATAGAGCGGTGATCCCCATGAGCCGGTCGCGATAAGGCGCCATCCTACCGGCCAGGGCGCGGTTGGATTCGCGGACGATTTCTATGGCCTGGTCTCTGGGCAGTTGATCCGCGTAAATCCCGGCTCCTTGGCAAATGAGTTGCATATCGAGCCCCACCTCGTCCATGGCTTTGATGCGTCCGGAAAAATCGGGCGCATCGAATTTGTCGATCTGAGGCTCGCGACCGGTGAATTGAGCGATGCGCCGGGCCGCCTCCGGGGCCGTGTGATGGGAATGCCAATCGATCCATGTAGACATTTTGCGATTCCTTTCTCGCTGAAGAAGTCAGCTCGAATACTACAGCTGTTCCTCCAGCGCCCATGTGCTCGGGTGAAAGAGCTCCTCCGCAGAGATGTTTCGCTCGCTTATTCCCGCATGACGACAGTAAATCAGAAATCGGTCGATGACATGCCTGTTTTTTTCCAAACCGTAGGCCCAGGGGTCCAGCTCGAAGATCTTTCGTTCTTCATCGAGGTAATGGTTGGTCCAGGCCTGCATGATGCTGGGGATCGTCCTGTGCCAGCGCCGCGCCCGCGCTTTGGCTTCACAGAATGAGCGAAATAAATTTATGGGGAGTTCGGGAAATGTTTCAACCACCGACTTCCGGATCACCATGACATGCATGATCGGCAATATTTTTGTTTTGCGATAATAAGCGGCCTCCACCTCCCGGTAGTTTTCGAATAGGCGCCTCACCTCCGAGTTTCCAAGGAGCAATGAGATCTGACCCTCCGTAATTCCCAAAACGTCGAGTCGTCCTTCGAATAGCGCCCGGCATGCCCTTTCCGCGGGATTTTTTCCCGGGGCTTCGATCCATTTCAAGATTGACCCGTCGCGCGGAGCGACACCGCCTCCGGGATCCACGTCGTCCCAGTGGTGCATCGAAGCGATATGCCAGGTCTCATCCTGGGGTTTCACGCCGTATTCATCCTTGAGCGTGCCGTACACCCATGTAGTAGCGGTTTGCACCCAGCGGACAAAGCCGATTTTCTTGTCACGTAAATCCTCCGGCCGATTGATGGCCGAGTCTTTGCGGCAAAAGATAAATCCATGACGAAATATGCGCGACGGAAAAACCGGGATGCCAACAAACTCCGACCGGCCGCGCGAGGTATAATAAATCAGTTCGGCCAAGGACATCTCGGATACATCGAACTCTCCTTTATACATCCTGGCGAACATATCAACGACATCTTCACACTCCACGATCTCAAGATCGATACCAGGTACTTTAACGATGCCCCTCATGATCGCGCCGGTGCCGTCATAGTTGCGACAGGCTAGAGTGATCGAAGGTTTCTCGCCCATTGGTGCCTCTTATTATACCAGGGTAGGCTGGTTCGTACGCCGTTATTGCAAACCGCAAATCACTTTACACGAAAGGCTTCGTCGGTCGGAAGCCGAGCTCACGATACCAATCACGAACTTCGCTAAAACCAGGCAAGTTCTCCATGTACTGATCCTGTCTGCCGGTTTCGCGCAACTCAACGAGCATCGTGCGCGCCGCCGCCAGCGCGGCCATCGATACGCTGGAAGTCACGAGAGCCACTTTATACCCTAACGCAAAGAATTCGTCCAAGGAATTCAAACCCGCGCGGGGCCAGGGATTGACGAGCGGCACCGAGAGGTTGGCGCCAAACCAGCGGTGCTCCTCGGCGTTGTCGAGATGCACGCCGATGGCATCGATGCCGGCGCTGACGTAACTTGCGATCCTTTGCAAAACCTTTTCGCGGGATTCGAATTTCCGCGCATCGCAGCGCATTACGAAAACGAGGGCCTCGTCGATGCGGGCGTCGACGGCGGCCTTGATCTGATCCACCATTGCAGCCGCCGGCACGACGGGACGAGCCGCATCGATGCCATTTTGACCGAAGACGCTGTCTTCAAAACGAATGCCGCCAACCCCGGCGCGCTCAAAATGGCGCACCGCCCGAGCCGTCTGCTCAGGGCCGCCGTAGCCCGTTTCGCCATCCACGAGCATCGGAATGTCCAAAACTTCCGCGATCGTCCCGGCCCGCTGCGCCATCTCGGTCATCGTTACCATGCTGCAGTCGGGGAGGATCAGACTACGGTGCGTGTTGTTGCCCGCTAGATGAAAGAGTTTGAAACCGCAATCCTGAATTAAGCGCGCAAACATCGGGTCCGGCGCGCTCGGGGCCGCGATCCCTTCGGCAGATGCAAGAAGCTTACGGAAAGTAAGACGTTTTGAGTGATCGATCATTGTCTCCTCCAGCGGAGTTTTTAATTTTTACCAAGTTTATCTCATTCCCTTTGCCGGTCCTTCGTTTACCGGACGCTTTTTTCTTTTAGCATATAGCGGCAAAGTGTGGGGTTTTTTTTATGGGGTCTGTTTGCCGCTGTTGACATCAAAGCGAGTCGCGGACTATTGTCGCTCGCAGTGACATGGCCCGCGGTTTACCTTTGCGCAAAGGCTTAACAGGCTTCAAAGTGTGAGTCGGCACCAACACTTTTTCTTAACGCTTAAAGCAGTTTTTCGGTAACTTTTAAAGGAGCAATGCATTGACTCGAATGAGCGGCAGCCAAATCATAGTCGACTACCTGATCCAGGAAAAGGTTCCTCATCTATTCGGGCTCTGTGGCCATGGGAACATCGGGTTCATCGACGCCCTCTACGAGCGATCGCAAGAAATCAAATCTTATTCCGTGCGACACGAATCGGTGGCGGGATTCATGGCGGATGTCTATTACCGTGTTGCCGGAAGGCCGGTGGCCACTTTTACCTCTTGTGGACCTGGTTCCGCAAACATACCCATTAGCCTCGCAAATGCCTATTACGACTCAGTCCCTTTCCTAGCCATCACCGGGAACGTCCCGACGAGCCAGTTCAATCGCGGGGCCTTTCAGGAAAGCTACCGCCAGTACCAAGCGGATTTTCCCTCAGTAGTGAGGCCCTACTGCAAACGAGTCTTTCAGCCGACGCGCGCCGAGCAGGTTCCTCTCTTCGTGCGCCAGGCGTGGAAGACCATGGTGACGGGACGCCCTGGTCCCGTAGTGCTCGATGTGCCGTTCGATATCTTTCGTGAAGCAGCCGAGGTGGAAATGCCCCAGGCGAAGGAGTGGAACGCGAATATATCGAGCCGTTGCGGCGCCGATCCGGAGGGGGTACAAAAAGCAGCGAAAATGCTGCTTGGGGCGACGCGTCCCGTTATTCTCGTAGGTCAGGGAGTCAAATACGCCGGGGCCACAGTAGAGCTGGTCCAGCTGGCGGAAGAGCTGCGGATTCCCGTGGTTTGCTCCTCGAGCGGTGTGGGAGCCATCGACGCCCATCATCCGCTAGCGCTGGGTCTCATCGCTCGCAACGGCACCTATCCGGCAAACCATGCCGCTCGTCAAGCCGATGTGCTTCTTGCCTTAGGGGTTCGTTTCGACGACCGCACATCGAGCAGTTGGCTTCCGGGATACTCTTTCAATATCCCGCCTAGCCAACTGATTCATGTAGATATCGACGCCGACGAGATCGCGCGCAATTATCCGGTGGCGCTGGGTCTCATGGCGGACGTGAGAACTTTTTTGCGTCAGTTGCTCGAGGAGGTCGCCCGCAACAAGGTACTTGTGCCTGCTTCGCGCGACGCCTGGCTCGGGGCAATCAGCCGTTGGCGCCAGGAGTGGGAAGATTGGACGGCCCCAGGGATTCAGGCGGACACGACTCCCATCCATCCGCAACGAGCCGCCCATGAAATTGACAGAGTCTTACCCGATGACGCCGTTGTCGTGAGTGACGTGGGGGTACATCATAATTGGCTTTTGCAGTTTCGGCGCGCCAAGAATGCCCAATCGCTCATCGGCTCGATGGGTTTTGGCGCCATGGGGTTCGGAGTAGCGGGAGTTCTCGGAGCAGCCATCGCCGCGCCTTCGAGGCCTTGCGTTTCGGTATGCGGCGACGGTGCTTTTCTCATGCACGCCGGCGTGATGGCCACGGCCGTGGAGTATAATATTCCGTGTGTCTGGGTGGTGTGGAATAACTATGCCTTCGCCTCCATCCGCGGGCTGCAGCGCGGTTATCTCGAAGGTCGTGAGCTTGCCACCGACTTTAAAGATCCGTCGACGAATGCGCCCTACAATCCCGACTTCGCCGCCATGGCTCGCGCAGCAGGTATCAGCGGCGCGCGAGTCGATACGGCTAAAGATTTGGGGGAAGCTTTGGCGGCGGCGGTGCAAGCAAAAGAGCCATGGGTCATTGACGCCAATATCGAAGGGGAGGCGAATCCCGGCGGCGCGGGAACTTGGGAGCTCCCAGGATTAGGGCATGCCGAGCCGGCCATTGGTAAGAGAACCATCATCGAGGGTTAGTAAGGAAAAAGTGCGCAGGCTGACACTGACCGCATATTGTTATCCGGCGTCCTTCGGGTCGACTCCTTGGCAAGTTGGTTGTGGATGGTTTAAACGCTTTGAACGGCTTGAACTTTTTGAACGATTGGAACCATCTTTATTTGGAACGACTGGAACCATCTTTTTAATGAGGAGGCACGATGGCGACCTATAGTCAGGAATTGAAAAACATGAAGCTGATCTCTCATCACGACCTAAACGGCTTTGGCAACGGCGGAGAGGGAGTGGCGCTGCAACAGCTTGCCGATGGACGGCGCATTTTCTGGATCGCCCATGAAAGCGCTCCCAAGGACGTAACCGCTCTGGACGTCACGGACCTTGCGAATCCGAAGATTATTCTGCAAACGGACCTTCCTTATCCTTACCTTCGCTCCAACTCACTAGCGCTGTACGAAGACTTGTTGTTGGTGGCTTATCAAGCAAACAAGCCGGGCTTGACGGGCGTCGGCATGAGAATTTATGACGTGAGCCAACCGGAAAAACCAAAGCAAGTCGCATTTTTTGACACCTCGGGCCCATACTCACGGGGCGTTCATTGTCTCTGGTTTGTCGACGGCGAATACGCCCATCTCTCCACCGGCGCCGCGGATTTTCAACCGCGCCATTCCCTGGACGATCAGTTCTACATGATCGTCGATATGAAAAACCCCGCGCGTCCAAGCGAGGTTGGGCGCTGGTGGATTCCCGGGATTCGCGAAGGGGATGAGGCGCCGCCTCCAGTGCGCCACGCGCGCTTTGACAGCGGCCATCGCGTGCACAACACCAATGTTTATCCGGAGCGCCCCGACCGCGCCTATGCCGGCTGGCTTGATTCGGGCTTTTTTATTTTGGACATAACGAGTATGTCGCGTCCAAAAACGATCAGCCAGATTGATCATCATCCACCCTTTGCCGGTTTTACCCATACGGTTTTGCCGCTATTCAGCCGTGATCTTTTGGTGGTCACCGATGAGGCCAATCCCGGGTTTGAACATTGCGAGGACTACCCCAAGTTGGCCTGGCTTGTGGACGTTCGCGTGGAATCCAATCCGGTGATGATCGGCAGTTTGCCCCTTCCCGATAAGGAAGACTTCGGCAATCGTCCGGGGCGGTTCGGCGCGCACAACATTCACGAAAACCAGCCGCTGCCGCTCTCGTTCCAGTCAGATGAGCTGGTGTTCGGGGCATTTTTCAACGCCGGTGTGCGGGTCTATGATACGAAGAATCCCTATCAACCCAAGGAGGTAGCGCACTTTGTGCCGCAGGTGCCGACCACGGCGCGCGCCAACTCGGTGAACGACGTGTATGTCGATGAGAATAGAACAATCTACGCCATCGACCGCCTCAAGGGAGGCCTCTACATTCTGGAGATGACTATTTGAAGTGGCTAATTCCGCTAGATCACGTTTTCCACGAGTGATGCGGCTTTGAGAACTCGGGCCTTGGGATCCTGGAGCGACACTTCGCTCAAAACGGCATTGAGGGAATCGAGGGAAGGCGATAAGGTCGGCTCGAAAAGAGCGGCAAATAACTTATAGCATTTCTCGAGCGCTTGCGGCTGTTTTTCCAGAGCGGGAAGCCAATGGGCGATTTCTTGCAAGGTGTGCCGTGGCTGGTTTCTAAAAAGATGTATGCTTTCGACATAAATCGCCGCCACTTTTTTGACCAACTCGCGATGGCTTGCAAGAAAGCGCCCTGTTGTGGTGAGGGGCACCCATTGGCAATCGAGATCGAGGCTGTCGGCGACGATGCTGAAGCCTTCCGCCTCTGCCAAAAACGCCTTTTCCGGGGGCAACAGGGCGGCATCGATCTCGCGCTGGCGCAGTGCCTCAAAACTCTTGTCGTTGAGACCGAGATCGACGACGGTTAAATCTTTCTCCGCCCGCAAATTGCGCCGTCGCAGCAACGCCAGCATGACCAGCCCGGCCATGCGGCGTGGCTGATTGATGCCGACTCTCTTGCCTTTGAGGTCGTCTATGTATTTTATCTGCGGCTGCGCCGCGAGATAAAACGCGGGACGGTTCAAAACACCACCGACGATTACCAGATCGTTTCCCTTGAGATGCGAGAAAATCAATGATGGGCTATTGGGCGTGCCTATGGGAGTGGTTTGGGCTACGATATCTTCGACAATTTTTTCTTCATCCTGCTGATTTACCACTTCAACATCGATTCCCTGTTTTTCGAACAGGCCGGCCGCCTTGCCGAGCAGCGGCAAAAAGCGCCCTATGCTGGAGACCCCGATGCCGATTTTTAATTGTTCCATGCCTTATCCTGACCCGTGCAAATTTCCCATCCATCGACTCGTAGACATTTGCCAAGATCGAAACAAACTAACCATAGAGGATGGAGCTTTACCTCTATGGGAAAGGACGCTCGAGAGTCAAGCTCAATGGATTCTTGCGGCTCTCGCTGTTGACACCGGCATCTCAAGGCAGTTATAGGAAGTTCACTCATTTAGACTCGTTGCAGCGGTTATAAGAGGTGGATCATGTTCATTGGACTAACGGTTTTTCTGTCAGTTGTATTAACTTCGAGTTTGCGGTTGGAAGCGGCCGAAAAGATAAGAGTCTCGGTCTCGGGCAGCTACAATATGATTTTTCTCTCCGCCGGAGTAGCGGCGCGCAAAGGGTTCTTCAAGGACGAGGGGCTGGATGCCGACATCGTGGTCATGAATGTGGCGACATCGATCGCGGCGCTCTCCAACGGCGACATCGATTATACGCTGTTGACCGGTTCGGTGATCCGCGCCGCCATTCGCGGCCTGCCGGTTCGGCTGGTGGCCGGATTGATGACGAGTTCGCCCCATGTTTTGCTCGCGCGGCCGGAAGTCAAATCCGTCAGGGAACTAAGTGGCAAAAAAGTCGGGCTCGGCGGGTTTGGCGATGCCACGCACGTACTGGCGCGAACGATCATTGCCAAGCACGGCGTCGATGCGGAAAAGGATATTCAATTTATCGCCTTAGGCTCGGACTCGGCCCGCTTTGCCGCGCTGCAGCAAAAATTGGCCGACGCTGTGGTCACCTCGCCGCCCTGGGATTTCGAAGGTAAAAAGCTGGGCTACAATATCTTGGCAAGAGCATACGAATATCTGAACTATCCGCTCTCGGGGATCGGCGTTAACGTAAGGACGATTCAGCAAAACCGTGAACAGGTTAAAAAAGTAGTCAGATCGCTAATCAAGGCCAGCCGCTTTATCCGCGAGAACCGAGAAGAAGCCGTACAGGTTTTAATTGCCTGGGCTAAGGTGAGGCCGGAACATGGCTACGCTGCCTATGATGCCACAGCGAAGGTCGTAAGCGTCGATGGAGCGATACCCACCGACGGGCTCAACCTGCTCATCGATCAGGCAAAGAGGGACGGTAAAATTACCCGCGAGATCGCCATCGGTGAAGTAGCGGATTTCGCCATCTTACGGGAAGTGCAGAAAGAGCTTGGGCTACGTTGAGCTACGCGTCCGCAGTCGGCGCAACTAATTGGCCCAGCCCCTCTCCGACACCATCACCCGATTTCCTTCGGGGTCAGAGAGCTGAATCTGCTCCGGAGTGCCCGCCACGGGAGAAACTTCTATGCCGTCATCCTGGAGTCTTTTTTTGACGGACGGAAGATCGTTTACCTGGATACCGAAGTATTGAATGCCTTTTTTGGGACGCACCTGCGTTTTGGTGAGTAGCAGAGTTACCGTGCCGTCGCTCAAGCGAATGGTACCATCGCCGTCACGACCGACGACGGCTAAATCGAATTGGTTTTTGTAGAACTCACAGGCCTCGTCGGGATTGGCCACTTGCACGGCCGCGAGGCGAACTCCCGGGAGCTTTTTCTCCTCCCTGCCGAGAAATCCTCTGGAAGAGATGTCCACGTTATTGCCCCAGGGATCGACGAAGCGGACTTCCGCCGGTCGCGCTCCTTCGGGGCCGCCGACTCCCGCGGAAGTTTGCGGGCTTGCTCCCCTCGTTAGCGCCGCCGGCAGCTTTGAGACGGCCTGTTCGAGACTGTCCACCATAAAACCGTAGTGGTGAATCCCCGGTGTGCGCTCGACCTCGCTGCCGTCGGCCCTGTGGGTTCCGGCGACGCTCACTTGCGATGAGGACTGGTGCAGAAAGGCGAGATTGAAGAGGCCGTCGATGACCATGCGGGAGCCGCTGGGAAAAACTTTAATCTCTTCCAGTTCGAAATACTTCTGGTAAAAATCGCTGAGTTTTTTAGGATCCGGCGAGATAAAGGCGATATGTCTCAATTTACCCATGGTTCCACCTCCGGGATGTTCCATTACTATAATTCCCACCGGACTTCGGTGTCAATCGAAAACCTCCGTGGAGAAATTTGGCGCGAGACCGGGCTTTTACAAGGATGCTGTTCTGCTAAGAGTAGTTTAAAATTCCCCGACCGAGAATGCGTCCGTTTTTCAAGTCCTCCACCGCGTCATTGATCTGATCGAGATTGTATCGATCAGTTACGAGTTCGTCCAACTTGAGCTTGCCCTCACGGTGCCAGCGAAGGAACAGCGGGAAGTCTCGCTCGGGTCGGCAATCGCCCCCGCTGGTGCGGGTAAAGCTGCGGCTACCGGCAAAGAGACTGGTGTCCAAAGCGACTTTCGCTCCCGCCGGCGTGAGCCCGATGAGAAGCGCTGTGCCTCCTCGGCTAAGCCCGGAGTGTCCAACTCTGACGGCCCGAAGAATTTGTTCCTGGGTTTGCGGGAGTCCCACTGCATCGATGGCATAGTCAACGCCCCCCTGAGTCATCTCCTGGATGGCTTTGACAGCATCGACGGTGCGGCCATTGATGGTGTGGGTTGCGCCCATGCGTTTGGCAAAAGAGAGTTTATCGTCGATGACGTCCACCGCGATGATAGGGTAGGCATCGACAATGGCAGCCGCGCGGACGGCGCAAAGGCCGATGCCGCCGGCGCCGAACACCGCCACGGATTCTCCCGGTCTCACTTGAAGCGTGTTTATGATAGAGCCAGCCCCCGTCATGACGGCGCAGCCAATAATGGCCGTAATGTCGGTGGCCACATCATTGGGTATCGGCAGCACGACTCGTTCCTGGGCCAACGCGAATTCCGCCCAGGTGGCGGCGGAGTGCATGACTTCCTTGCCTTTCCAAAGCGCGTTGTACTGGGCGCGATCATTGAGGGCGTGGGCGAGGAGCGGTTGTGTGGTGGTGGCATTATTGCGGTCCACCCAGGTCGTGATGACGTGATCGCCTTCTTTGACATGCTTGACTGCGCTTCCTAGCTTCGCCACGATTCCCGTCGATTCGTGACCCAGCAGCGCCGGCAGGCGATGGCCGGGCCGGGGGGGTCTGTGCATCGTGTGGAGCTGGGAGTGGCAGATGCCGCTGGCAAAGAGTTTGACCAAAACCTGGTCAGGCCCGGGATCGGGAAACTCGACCTCGTCCACCACCAGCGGTTTATTGGTTTCAATAAAAATCGCCGCGCGCGCTTTCGTGCTCATATTGCCTCCTTAGATTGCCGCAGTGTGGATCGACCCACTTTGGCTTAAATTATTGCGGAATAAAAGAGCGTCATCGTTTGTTAGTACGATGAACACGGCGCGAAATAAACCGCTTATGGGCGCCCATCGTGGCCGGCAAACTCCACGTTTTCGAAATTCCGGCAACGTGGAAGTCCTCGTGTGCATTGTAATTCATTCGCGCCATTGGAAAGATGAATCGGTTGGAGCCGTCATTGCGACACTTCGAGAATTCTCGAAACGTGGAAGTGTTGCGTGACGGTCAAGATGTCCGCCTTTGGTCTTAGCCGCGCCGGTTGCCAGGCACCGGGCAAATCGACTAATATCGCCGCAAAGCATCAGGGCAGGCTGGCTGGAAAGGGGAAAAGGCGGGATTCACAATCGCGGCATTTCTTCGACTCACAAACACGAATCCCAATCTCGCTTTTTTCCGTTGAGCCCACACCACGCTCCTACAACATCCTCAAGCTCTCCGTGTTTGCGTTGGTCTTGGTCGGGCGGCCTCCAAACCAGAAATAGAACCCGAGCTGAAGAGCTTTAAAAATAATCGTTAGCAGTTACGACGGACTTGACCCGAGTTTTGTTGCGAGTCCTTTTATAGAGGTGAGCGCTGTGTCGCGGGATAAGCCGGTATTACGGGCGATCAAGCTCTTGACCTTGATCGAGCGCCATCCAAACGGCTTGCGCGTGGCCGATATGGCGGAGCAACTCGACGCCCCGTCGAGGGCGATTTATCGCGATCTGGAAGTTTTGCAGAGCCTGCCCGCGCCGCTCTACACGGATAAGAGCGGTAAGGAGAGTTACTGGAAGATCGACCCCGACTTCCAAAACAAGCTAACGATACCGTTTACCCTTTCTGAGGTGCTCTCCGTCTATTTGGCCCGCGACGCCATTCGACCGCTCGACGGCAGCGTTCTTGCCGATTCCTTGGAGTCGCTTTTCCAAAAAGTCTGGGCGGTGTTGCCGAAGCCGCTATTTCGCCAGATGGTCGAGCTGCGCCGTGCTTATCTCTCTGGGATACCCCCTCAGAAGGATTACCGGGCTTACCGGGAATTTATCCAGATCATACAAAGCGCCATCGAGGAACGAAAAACCTTGCGCCTCCAGTACGAGCCGCGCGACCAGAAGCCCACGCAGCGCGACATCAACCCGTATGCGCTTCACCTGCGCAACGGAACATTGTACGCGATCGGGTACTGCCACCTACGAAAAGATATCCGGACGTTTGTCGTGGACCGGATGCAAAAAATAAAAATGATGGAGGAGTCTTTTCCGGCTCCGGTTGGGTTCTCACTGGAAAATTATCTGCGCCATAGTTTTGGCATGTTCATCGAAGAGCTGGTGCGGGTGAAAGTCCGTTTTCACAAATCACTGACCCGCTATCTTGTGGAACGCCGCTGGCACCCGAGCCAGAAAAACAAAAAGCTCAAAGATGGTTCTTTGGAGTTGACCTTCGAAGTCGCCGGGACCAAGGAGATAAAGACCTGGATCATGGGATTCGGCTCGCTCGCCAAGGTCCTCGAACCGGCCTCCCTCGTCATAGAAGTCAAAGAGGACTTAGCAAAGGCTCTGAAATCGTACGCGAAACCCATAGGGTTGGCCCCGCGGGAGAATTTTTCAAAGGTTTGAGGGGTTTCGACAAAACCACCGGCGAGCTGCTGGAAACCAGTGTCGATGATGTAGAGCGCGGTGACAGAGGTGAGCCTCCGAGTTCTTTTACAATTTAGCGTAAAGGAGCCAGCAATCGTGAAACAAGCGAAACAATCGGAGATTTATCAACTCAAGATTACCTTGAAATATATTCGCCCGCCGATCTGGCGGCGGGTTGAGGTTCTGGGCGACGTCGCCTTGGACGAGTTGCATCTGATTCTGCAGGCAGTAATGGGTTGGACCGACTCCCACCTCCATCAGTTCAAAGTGGGAGGAATGTACTATGGCGCGCCGGGCATCGACGAGTTCTCTGAGCTGAATCTAAAAGACGAGAGCAAAGCGTGCCTCCACAAAGTCCTCTCCAAGCCGAAGCAGAAGATGATCTACGAGTATGATTTCGGCGATGGCTGGGAGCATGAGATATTGCTGGAGAAGGTCTTACAAATCGATCCGGCTGTTCAGTATCCGCGCTGTCTCGGCGGCGGCCGCGCCTGCCCGCCCGAGGATTGCGGCGGAATTCACGGGTACGCGAACTTTCTCGAAGCGATTTCTGACCCGGAACACGAGGAGCACGATGAGTATCTCGATTGGGTCGGCGGGGAATTTGACCCTGAGAAATTCGACTTGGCTAACTTTCGCGACGCGCTTAAGAATATCGTTTAGTTTTCGGATGAGTAGAGCGGATTCTCTCGCGTAAAGGCGCACGAATAGATGAGAGCTCAAATTTGAACCACGAAATCCGAAGCTCTGATACCCAACGGCCGCCCAAAAAATCGTGACCTCGGATGTCACTCGAATGTGGTAAAGATAATGGCGATGAACGAGGAGCTGGAGGTTTTAAAGGAGGTGACGTGGCGCCTCGACCGCGCCAAGATCGCCTATATGGTTACGGGCTCGATCGCAACAAACTTTTACACGGTCCCTCGCATGACCCGTGATATCGATATAGTCGTGGAGCTTTCAGAGAAAGACCTGAGCCGGTTTATTTCGCTCTTTGAAGCCGACTATTATTTAGACCCGGAAACGGTGCGGGACGCGGTTAAAGGTAGAGGAATGTTTAACCTGATTCACGACGAATATATCATCAAGATCGACTTCGTCGTGCGTAAAGACACCCCCTATCGTCGCCGGGAGTTCTCCAGGAGAAAGAAGGTTGCGGTCGATGATCAGGATCTGTACGTTGTGTCGCCGGAAGATCTAATTCTATCAAAGCTGGACTGGGCGAAAGATTCACGATCCGAAATCCAGCTCAACGACGTGCGAAACCTCTTGAAGTCCGTCAAAGGGCTTAACCGAAGCTACCTTGCCCGCTGGGCAAAGGCATTAGGCATCGAATCCCTTTATCGCGAGGTGAGTAAGTGAAAGACACGCCTCCGGTGATCGAACGGAAATTTCGCCAGATGCTGATGAAACGGTCCGGAGAGGAGCGCCTGAAAATGGGGTGTTCGATGCATGCGACAGCGCAGGCGCTGGCTAAAGCGTCCCTATTGCAGCAGCATCCCGGTGCTCGCCCGGCCGAGATCAAGCGGCTGCTTTTTCTTCATTTTTACGGCTCCGACTTTGAGCCCGCAGAGCGAAAACGGATCGCATCGGCTTTGGCAAAGCGCGGTCGAGCGATTAGTGAGGGCGAAACCTTCCTCATAAACTCTAGGATCGTGGAGTCTTCCGATGCCGTCCGAGACAAAGCGGAGACGTATGCAAAAATGGGGAAAAAGAACGCCAAGCGTTCTCGACCAGATGCCAGGTGAGGCGAATTCGTAATGATCGGCTCGAACGGGATCTGGCGCGTGCCTGGATGGGGTTTGGACTTGAACGTTGAACAGGCGTCGGCCGTTGAACCGGCGAAAGCCGCCGTGACCTTATCTGTCAAAGGGGGTGCTATAAGCGGAGATCGCCTCGCCAATGAAGATCGTTAGATTAACGCCGACGGAAAGAACGGCGATCACGAGAAAGTGGCAACGGCCAGGGGGAAACGTCATGGGTTTCAATTTATGGAACGATTGGAACGGCTTGAACATCTGGAACCGTGGTCATGGATCGGGGACAGAGCTAAGTTGAACGGCTTAAACGGAGCGCCAGTCCTGAGCGCCGCGAAGCGAAGTCGAAGGGCAGCGGTTGAACGACTGGAACTGTTTGAACAACCCGAAGGGTAAAGATATGTGACACGGTTCGACAAAGGTCTGTGATATACGGAAAGCTTGTTTCTGAAATGAAAGTGATGCAGCTCAACCCCTGCGGAAAGAGCGGCGATCACAAGGAAAACGGCGCAGATGGGCGTGAGTTTACATGCAACCGATGGAAATGGGCTTAGTATTGGCACGCGCATCGCTTATTGTTATACATCAAATTTGATGTTGCGACTCCATGGATTTCACGGTAGAGTTTTATGAGACCGAGAAGGGGAAATGTCCAGTGCAGGATTTCCTCGACGAGTTAAAGACCAGCGATCCCGACGATTTCGCAGCGGTTCTTGCCGGTCTGGCGAAACTGCGAAACCGGCAATATCACAGAGAGCCGCTCTCCAAATCCCTTGGCGGCGGGCTTTTCGAACTGCGCCACGTCGGCAAGCTCAACACACGCGTGTTGTGGTTTTTCATGAAGAATCGGCGGATCGTTTTGCTGCACGGCATTCGCAACAAGGGGCAAGCGATCCCGTCGCGCGACCTCGTGATTGCGCGGGAACGGATGCAGGACTGGCGGAAAAGGGCGGTACCGTGAAACAAACCAATTTCGACCGTTACCTCCAAGAACAACTACAGGATCCGGCGTTTGCCAACCGCTTTAAGCAAGCCGGCGAGGCTTGGGATGTCGCTTTGCAAATCGCTGCGCTGCGCGAGCTGGCCGGGCTGTCCCAAAAGGAACTCGCGAAAATGCTCAAAACCTCTCAGCAACAAGTCAGCCGCCTGGAATCTCCCGCATACGAAGGCCATTCGCTCAGTATGCTGCGGCGTGTTGCCAAGGTCTTGCATGCCAACGTGCGGGTCGTTTTCGAGCCAGCAAAAGCGGCAAATGAGGCGCACGTAGCCGAACCGGCAGAGCGGTATCGGGCCAAACCCGCCAAGACTAAGAGGAAATAAGCTGGGATTGGCCATCGTAGTTATAAATGATTGGAGCCTGCGGCGGCGAGGTATTGCGCTGTCGGGAGGAGCCTGATGGAACGCCTTGAACCGCGACGTATAGAGAAGATGAGGTTAAGCAGAACGCTTGGAACGGCTTGAACGGCACGTGCGTAGGTGGGGTTCGGACTTTGAACCTTGAACATTGAACGTGGAACCTTGAACCGACGCGCAAGCGCCCGTGACCTGATCGGTCATTCCTATGTTGTAAGGTTCCAGTCGCGAGAGTAGAGAACTATAAGCGTGTCTGAACAACGGCCCGCCAAATGCGGGCGGGAGAAATGCTCACGCCTGAGCGGAAGATCGACAACTAAAGCGGTACCAGACAAATGAAATGATACGAAGATCGAATACGAATTTTGGCCAACGTTCCCACTCGATGACTCATTGGAGATGGACGGCGTCGTTATTAACTACGCAAAAGGGAAACGTATTGTGGCGAACGAGGTGTTGGACGCCAGCACCGAGCGCACGCACGACCCGAAAGCCGGTGGATCTAATGGACTTGGCGATTGTAAAATCTTCCAGTGGCGTCCGTGAGGGCACAGCGACATATGGCAAGAAGCGCAAATCGAAGCGCGATCGCTAGCAGTTGAACCGTCGGTTGAAATTTTCTCATGAACATTGAATTTGGAACGATGAACTCTTGAAAGGTGGTGACGGCTTGAACCCTTCGACGATGCTGCTATGTGGATGTCAAGTCACCGAGGCACAAGACCTCTTAGGTTTTTAATTTCCCCGACCGAAGAGAGACTGGCTGCCATGCGTGGCCCGGCACAATGGCCGTCACACTTTGTTAGGATG
>Ga0187893_10000991_pt1 | contig 71005 bp, 64 predicted proteins | sample MA1701074metaG_FD_139574 | JGI IMG/M metagenome (GOLD analysis project Ga0187893, IMG submission 139574) | White microbial mat communities from a basaltic lava cave in the Kipuka Kanohina Cave System on the Island of Hawaii, USA - MA170107-4 metaG ...
GAAGCTATCCCAAAACTCGATTACTCGGGCGCGCGGGCGTGTCAAACGCAGCGCCACCCTTGGGAATTCGAAGGTCCGCGCGAACTGAAGTTCGCGGCTCGCATGGTTTTGGGATAGGTTCTAGAACCTAAACCCCGGCTTTGATGTAGGCCGTCCGGTGAATGACTCGTCCTTCGCGGGCATATTTGATTTCGAAATTCGTCCCCTGCCAGTCGGGGTCAGCGTCTGTCGTCGCCATGTCCCACGGCACTTCCGAGAGCTCGCGGCGACGGCCCAGCACGTCCTTGATCTGCAAAAAATACTCCTCGTGGTCCGATTGAATCAGCCACCGACCGTTCGGTGTCAAGGCCCGCACCGCCGCTTCCGCGAAGTCGTCCTGAACCAATCGACGCTTGTGATGCCGCTTCTTGGGCCAGGGGTCAGGGTGATAAAGGTGCAACACGCTTACACTCGCTGGCGGAAGATGACGTATCACGAAGTCCTTCGCGTCGGTACGCATTACGCGCACATTGGCCAGCGCCCATCGGGCCATCCGGTCCGCACAAAAACGGAAATACTTGTTCGCCCACTCGATTCCCAGCAGTCGAACCTTAGGGTGCGCTCGCCCGCGGCTCAATAGAAATCCGCCCTTTCCGCAGCCGATTTCCAGCTCGAAAGGCCCGGGTGAATTGAACCAGGCCATCGGATCGACGACGACGCCCTCCCCCGGCGGTTCGATGATGATATCCTCGATGGCGACCATGTGGCCGTTGTCCGATTGCTGTTCCTCGCGGATTACTTTAGTAAGCCCCGCTGACGAAAGTACGACAAAATGATTTGATCGAAGGGAACGTCGGTACTCGTGAACAGATAATTGACTCCCCGGCGCGAGCAATACTCCTTGATTTTTCCACAATAAGCCTGGAGGTTTTGGCGATAGCGGTTGAGCAGGGCGCGGCTGACGGTAACTTCCGCGGCGTCGTCGTCTTCCACGTCCGTAAGCCGCAAGTCTCCCGCGAGGACCGGGTCGATCTCCTCCGGGCTAAGAATCTGTACGGCGTACAGGTCATATTTGCGGCCCAGAAGATAGCGGAGTCCTTCGTCGAAGCCGCCCTTCTCGAAGAAGTCGCTTAACACCAGCACGATTCCCGGTTGCGGATGGCGGATGGCGAACTGCTTCCCCGTCGCTGGAAGGTTGCTCGGACCGTCGAAGGTTACCCGCGACAAGAACTCGATGGCCTTGAACATCCACTTTCGCCCGCGGATTCCCGCAAGTTCCTGCTGGATGCCGTTAGAGTAAGTGTACAGGCTGACGCGGTCGAAGTTGCTCAGCCCGATGTAGGCGATGGCCGCGGCCACGCGCCGCGCGTAAAGTCCTTTGTTCGGCTGCCCCCAGTCCATGCTCTTGGACACGTCGATCAGCACGCTAACGTGCAGGTCCTCCTCCTGCAGGAAAAGCTTGAGAAACAGCTTCTCCAGCCGGGCGTAGATGTTCCAATCGAGAAAGCGCAAATCATCGCCGGAAACGTAGCTGCGATAATCCGCGAACTCGACGGACTCGCCCCGACGCTTGGTCAGGCGTTCCCCGCGCATTTTCCCGGCGAAAATCTTGCGGCTGACCAGAGCCAGTTGATCGAGCTTGGCCATGAACGGGCCGTCGAGCAGCTCTTCCGACGCCGTTCGCTCGAGAATCGCCATGGGACGCCCGCCTATTTGGACACGCTTTTCTTGCGGGCGGGCTTGGTGGATCTTGAAGCGGATTTCTTGTGGCCGGAGAAGGAGCGCATCACCAGGCAAAACTCCTTGGCCTGGGCCGCGTTAACGTTGCGCTCCAGAAAGGCCTGAATCTCCGCCCGCGTGGCCGCGGGGTGAACCAACTCGGCGTCGCGCAAGGACCGCAGCAGTGGATCACTCACCGGGATGGCGTGGCCGCCGAAGCTCCAGAGCATCACCGACGCCGCTCCATAATCGTCCACCCCGTCCAGCCCCAGCAGGTAGTCATGGGCTTCGCGGCGGCCGATGTTGCGAAGGCGGTCCAGTGAAATCCGGTGCTCACGCTCGTAAATCGCCTGCAGGGCGTTGATCAATTGCTGGGCACGCTCCGGCCCCTGTGGGATCCGGTCGCCCATGGCCTTGAGTACCTGTTCCACGCTGGAAACGCGTACCTCGTTCCAATCGACCATCGTCGTGAGGAGTCGCTTGATCGCCAGGTCGGCTTCCGAGTCCCCGCATTCAATGCCCAAGATCGCTACCGCCAGGCGCAAAACGGGGTCATCCGATTCGGGGATGGCAGTCTCGCCGGCCGACTGACGCAGCTTGGCGAAGACCTTCTTGACCCGCCCGGCGTAGAGTGTTCCCTCTTTCAACCGTCAAGCTCCTCTGCGGCGTCCAGGCCGGCTTCGTTCCCAATTCCAGGGTCGTCAGCATTTGAGGCGTGCGGGAGTTCGGACGCAACCGTCGATCCCGCATCCATATCGGCCGACGGAGGCAGATGGCGACGGTTTTCGTCGAGCAACTGCAGCGTGTGCCTTACCTTTTTGAGGTGTTCATCGGCTTCAAAGCGTAGCTCCGGGCACAGGCGCAAATCCAGCTCCTTGGCCACCATCCTCTGCAGAAAACCCCCCGCGTGCCGCAGGGCCGTGATCGTGCGCCGTTCCTCCGCCGCGTCCGAGCTTACCGAGAGAAACACCGTCGCGTTCAAAAGGTCCCCGGTCACCTCCACGCGAGTCACCGTCGTCAACGGAGAAACCCGCGGATCATTGATTCGTTGCAGGATGGCCTCGCTGATGATCTCGTGGATCCGGCTCGCCACCCTTTCCTTTCGATACCCACGCATCGAAAGCCCTCCTTTCACTTCCCCTTCCGAAACCGGCTTAGTGACGCCAACAACGGCGAATGCCATTCTTGAACTCTCTGCTAAAACAACTCTCGCTCGTATTCCAGCAAGGTCAAGCCCGGCGTTGCCCGGACCATGTCCACGATCTTGTCGAGCTGCGAGTGTACGCCGCGAGATTCACCGGAAACCATCGCGATTCCCAGCCGGCAGCTCTTGGGCGAGTCGCCGTGGCCCACTTCCGATACGGAGACGTTGAATCGGTTCCGCAGACGCTGCTTGAACCCGTGAATCACGCGCCGTTTGTCCTTGAGACTCTGTGCCTCGAAGATGGCCACTTCCAAGGTCAGCACTCCAACGATCATTCCGCAGCTTCGCGAATGGATGGCGCCGCAAAAGCGCCGCCCTGGATCGCAATCTTGAACATACGCACTTGCCGATCAGGGGTCGAATAGGGAACCAGCCCGATCCGGGAGAGCGCCTGCAGCACCCACGGCTGATCCGCCTCGGCCACGTGATAGAAATTGAGCTCGTCACGCACGTTGGTTTCGTCGAACTCGTAGGTCTTCACCGCCGGCAGGTAGCCGGAGACCAATTCCTCGATTCCGTAGGTGCCGGCACTTTTTCCCGCAATTCTCGGCAGAAACAGTGCCCGCACCCCTTTCGACTGATGTTGGGCGATGCCCACGTTACGGTATTGACGGACGATGTACAGCATTTGTTCTTCGGTCTGATCGACCAGAACGTTCGTCGCTTCATCGGGGAGAAAGTAATCGTAAACCAGACGCCGCCGCTGCTCGTTGGAGCCGGATGACAGTTTGTGGCGAAACTCGGTGTATCCCGGATAGCTCTTGAGACTCGGGTCGTTCCAGGCCAGGGCCATCTCCACGAGATACTGTCCGTCGGCCAGTTGTTTGAGTTCGTCGTTCGTGCGCGTCTGGATGACCCCGGCGATCTGATGAATTCGCCCGCTCGTCGGCGCCTTGGATTGCGGGATGCACCAGGCGATGGCCCCCGGCGGCGTTGACGCCACCCAAAGACCCGTGACCTTGGAGTCGCGAATCAGGCCTAGCTCGTGCTGCCTGGGTGCCGCTTTCGCGCTCGCTTCTTCACGCTCGGAAGGGGCGGCGCTCGGGCTAGCCCCGGAAAGCATCTGGGCGCGTTTCTGCGGATCAAACATCGGAACCACGAACTTCTTGCCGATGAGGACCACGATGATGATCAGCGCGGCTGCATAGCAAAGCCGCAGCGCCACGGCGAAGGGATTGAATTCGCCCGGCTTTTTCTTCTTCTCCGCAAAGAGGGGCTTCTTCTTGCGACGCCTGCGCTGACGGCCGCCTTCTTCGGGCTCCGCGGGTTGCTGGACCTCATTGAAAAGAAAATCCACATCGGCACTGCCCGACTCCGGAATTGCTACATTGCGGCCGCAATAGGAACATTCCACGACGCCCCCGGCGTCTTCGTCCCGGGCGCGAACGGTATGACCGCAATCTGCCTTGAATTCGATCATGGGTGCTCACCACCGAGATCGAGATCTGCCTTAAAAGCCTACGGTCTACAGTCTACGGCCTACGGTCCTACAAACTGCGGGCGATCTTGATGACCTCGTACGTTTCAATGATGTCGCCTTCGTGTACGTCCTCGAACCCTTCCAGCCGGATACCGCATTCCATTCCCGCCCGGACTTCGCGCACGTCGTCTTTCAGGTGTCGTAGCGACGAAAACTTGGATCCCTCGCGGACCACGACGCCGTCGCGGACGACCTTGGCCACATGGCTGCGTTCAATCGTTCCCGACGAGACATAGCAACCCGCCACCAGTCCGACCTTGCTGACACGGAAAACTTGCCGCACTTCAGCCGTCGCCCTCGCTTCAATCCGCTCCTCAGGCTTCAACATTCCCGACAGCGCCTTGCGGATGTCATCCACGACTTCATAGATGATCCGGTAGGGTCGAACCTCAACGCCGTGCTGTTCCGCCAGCCGTCTCGCCCCCACCGAAGGCTCTACACGGAACCCCACGATGATCCCGCGGCACGTCGCCGCAAGGAGGATGTCGCTGTCGTTCACCGCACCCACCGCGGCGTGGCGGATGGTCAGCCGCACCTCTTCGGAGGGGATCTCCGCCAGCGCGTTCCGAAGCGCCGCAATACTTCCGTCCACGTCGGCCTTGATGATGACGTTCAGCTCCGGCACCTCGTCGGCGTCACGTTGCTTGAACATTTCCTCGAGGGTCTTGACCTTTCGTGATTGCAGTCGCCCGGTTTCGACGCGCAGGCGAGTGGCCTGGTCGGCGATTTCTTTGGCACGTTGAAGGTTTTCGACTACGTAAAGTTTATCGCCCGCCGTGGGAGGCGCGTCCAAACCCCAAATCTCCACGGGGATAGCCGGACCGGCTGAATTGAGTCGCCCGCCGAGATCGTCCAGTAGAGCTCGTATTTTACCGAATGCGTTTCCACAGACGGCGAAATCTCCGACCCGAAGCGTGCCGTCCTGCACGAGTAAACGAACGACGGCCCCGACGCCTTCCTTCATTTCCGCCTCGATCACTATGCCCGTTGCGGGCAATGTCGGATCGGCGCGAAGCTCGAGAAGACTGCTGAGATCGGCCAGGTGCTCGACCAGTTCCTTGACCCCTAGGCCGGTCGTCGCCGAAGTAGGAATGACATCCACCTCGCCGCCCCAGTCACCGCTGGGAGTCAGTCCGTGTTCCGTCAGTTGTCCGTAGATTTTCAGCTTGTTCTGGTCGCCAAGGTCGATCTTATTGAGGGCCACTACGATGGGCACTTTGGCCGCCTGAGCGTGGTGGATCGCTTCCACCGTCTGCGGCATGATGCCGTCATCCGCCGCCACCACCAAAACGACCACGTCGGTCATCTGCGCCCCTCGGGAGCGCATGGCCGTGAACGCTTCATGACCCGGCGTATCCAAAAACGTCACCGGACCGTGCGAAGTCTGCAAATGGTAGGACCCGATGTGCTGGGTGATCCCTCCATCTTCGCCGGCCGCGACTCGAGTTTTTCGTATCGCGTCCAACAGGCTCGTCTTTCCATGATCTACGTGTCCCAGAATGGTCACTACCGGCGGTCGTGGCTCCAACTGCTTGCGTTCACGCTGGGAGAACTCTTCTTCCAGCTCGTCGAGTCCGGTTCGCGCGGGAACGACCTCGAGCTCTATACCGTAGTGCAGGGCCAGCAATTGGGCGGTATCGGTCGGCAAGGTCATGTTGACGTTGGCCAGAATGTTGTGCTCGTCGCGCAGGACCTTGAACAGTTGAATGAAATTAAGCCCGGTTTCCGCGCAGAATTCCTTCATGCGCACCGGTTCGTGTACGGTCGCTTGGGTCTTGGGTCCCGCCGGGACCGCCGGCCCTGCCGGGCCGCCGCCGCCTCGGCGTCGATGAATCTTCCTCCCCGTGGCGCCCGCAAGACGCTGGCGGCGCTCCGCCAGATCGCGATCCCGCCATTCGGCAAGCTGCTCGCCCGACTCCATCAGACGACCTTCCGCCCGGCGTGGGTTGAACCGACCCTTACGTTTGGCCGCTTCTTTTTCCTTATCAGTGGCCCGCGCGGGCTCCAGCGGTCCGCCCAGCTTCGGAGTCACTGGAAGGAAAGGGGCGGGTGCGTCGCCGCGCGGTCCCGCAGGCCCCCGCCTCGGCGGTCGTAAGTCGTAGTCCGGAGCCTCGTACCTCACCACGCGGGGGCCTTGGAGTTTGGCGGCAGCCGGTACGTTTTGGGGTCCGGCCGGCGTAATGGGCTTACCTGCCTGCGGCGGCGGTTCCTCCACCGGGACCTCGGCAACTGCGACAGGCGGAACGATGGGTACGGCGGCAGCGACAGCGGCAACCTTCGGCTTACTCGGGGCCTCCATGAGCGGCACCGCATCGGTGATTGTGGCCGCGACCTTGGAAGGAGCAGCTTCGATCAATTCTTCGATGGGTTCCGTGGGCTCCGCGGGGGCTACCGGGGGCTCAAACGCCACACGAGGAGCGGGCGGCGGCGCCTCCAGCGTTGCCGTTCCTGTCGTATGGGCCTGCGACTCCGTGGAATCCTCAGGCTCCGAGTCCGCTTTGGCGGACGTTTTAGTTTTCTTCTTTGATTTAATCTGAATTTTCTTAAGGTCGATGGGCTGCGCCGTCTCCAGGGCCGTGGTGTGACGACCTTCGCTGAACCATTCCTTGATGGTGGCGTGCAGTCCGGCGCTGAGCGTCGACATGTGGTTCTTTACGCTGTCGATGCCTTCCGCATGGCACTTGTCGATGATCGCCTTGCTGGAGACGTTCAGCTCTTTCGCCAGGATGTGAACGCGCATTTTGTCAGCCAACACCGATCTCCCAGGGCGGCACGCCTGCCCTCTTGGCGAATTAGTCCTCGTCCGGCTCCACCTTCAACGCCGGCGCGTCCTCGCCCTTGTTACGGGCCAGGTTCTGCTCGGCCCGCTGCGCAGCCCGCCAACCCGCCGCCAGATCCGCGATGAGGGCGGCCTCTCGCTTTTCCGCGCTCATAGGCTCGCGCGGAGCGGCCGCTGCAACTTCCACCGGCTCCCCTCGCAGGGCGGCTTCTTCAGCGGCCTTCTTCGCGGCTTCCGCGGCTGCCTGCTTGGCCGCCTCGGCCTCCGCCGCGAACCGCTTGGCCGCTTCTCCTGCCACCTCCACGACTTTGGCGGCCAATGCTTCGTTCATGCCCAGCTCACTGACCAACGGCTCGGGCCCCACCTCCGTCAAGTCTCCCAGCGAAATCACCCCGATCGCCAGCATTTTGTCGAGCATCACGTCCTCGACGCCCTCGACGGACTTGAACGTCTGCTCCATCTGATCGACGTTCTTGTCGTATTCGGCCGGGGTAAGGATATCGATGTCCCAGCCGGTAAGCCGGGCCGCGAGCCGGACGTTTTGTCCGCGTTTCCCGATGGCCAGCGACAATTGGTCTTCATCGACGATGACCGTCGCGCGACCGAGCTCAAAACACAGGAACGTTTCCTTGACTTCGGCCGGTTTCAAGGAGTTCGTGATCAACACCTGCGAAGATTCATTCCAGCGGACGATATCGATCTTCTCTCCGCCGAGTTCATCGACGATGTTCTTGATTCGGCTTCCGCGCACCCCGACGCACGCGCCGACCGCGTCCACCTTGGAATCGATCGAGGAAACCGCGATTTTCGTGCGATAGCCCGCTTCACGAGCCAGTGCGCGAATCTCGATGATCCTCTCCGCGACTTCGGGAACTTCCATCTCAAACATCCGTCGGATGTAGTCCGGGTGAGTCTGAGTGAGCACGATGCGCACCTGGTTCTGTTCTTCCCGTACGTCGAGGATCATGCCCCGGATGCGCTCTCCCGGTTGATGGACCTGCCCTGGAATCTGCTCGCTGCGGGGCAGGAACGCCTCGGTGCGGCCGAGGTTGATGACCATGCCGCCCCCTTCGTAACGGATGAGCGTACCCGTTACGACCGTGCCAACGCGTTGCGAGTAGTCCTCGAAAATTGCGTTGCGCTCGTCTTCACGGATTTTTTGGATCATCACCTGCTTGGCGGTCTGGGCGGCGATCCGCCCCAGCGATTTCATGTCGATCGGTTCACCCGCGACCTTCGCCTCGATGTCGCCCGTGATGCGATCAATGCGCACGGCCACATCCTCGATTTCGTCGTAGGCTTTCTTGGCGGCGGAAACCATTGCAGCTTCCAGGTCCACGAAAACGCTCTCCTTGGCGATGTTCTTGTCGCGGCTGAGCGAATCGACGAATCTAAGTAAATCGGTGTTCATACTGTTCCGGCCGTTTGAAGTCGTTTCAAGTCGATTCAGTACGTATGCGGCGGGAACACGCCCGCCTTGTTGTCCGTTTCGACCCTGCGAAAACTCCTTTTTCGCAAAAAAAAACGTGGGCGCAACCTGCGATCCCACGGGGAATTCCGACCGGGCTAGATGGAGCTCGCAGCTTCTAGCGCATCGCGTCACTCCGGAAACCGAGAGGAAACCCTCCCGGCATCAAGCACGACCGGTGCTCGACCCGACTAATCAGCACGGGTCGCGTCACCACGTGAAGGCGAATCCATCGTCACGGCAGCCATCCCCAGTCCAGTTCCCGCGATTCCTCCCCCTAAATCGACCCGACCCTCCGTCGGCCAATGGTGATTCAGGGAAGGCAGGCGGAATTATAGAACTATTTGCTCCACTGTCAATTCAAGAGGAAAGCTCACGAACTTAACGCCTTTGGCTTTTATTGTCCCTTTATTTTGTGTGAAATAGCCGGCAGGAAGCGGATCCCGTCGCAGCGGCGTCAACGGTCGTTTGAGTTGATCTGGCCACATCCAACCTTGCGCCGATTCACGTCGGCCTGCGCGACGCAATAAACGCTGCGACTTCGTCAAAGTCTTTCAGCGCCGCCAGTTTCTCCCGAAATGTCAGGGCACAGAACTCCTTCTGCTGGCGTCGGCGATTCCCTTCAAAAGTTGTGACACTCCAGTCGACCTCGCCTTGTGATGGGTTAGCCATAGGGGTCCTCCTGGTTGATCTCGCACTGCTCGATGTGGGATGATGCTCTTCGTTGATCACAACTTGAAAGGGGACTCCGCAATGCACTTGCGCACTTGGCCGGCAACAGCGCTCGCACTTTTGGCAACCCTCGGCGCGACCTTGGCGCAGGACTCGATCGCGCCTTCGGCGCAGCCCCCCAGCGCGCCTCCGACGCAGCCCGACGACTTGCGCGCCTTGGACGGCGAGTGGATCTTCGTCGAGGACCGCACCGAGGGCCGCACCCTCGAGCAACTGGGGCCTCCCATGGCCTCGAAGTTCTCGATGCGTATCGAGGATGGGGGCGGCGCGGTCATCCTGAACGGTCATGGCTCCGGGCACCGCGATGTGCGCATCGCGCTCGACGGCTCGATCACCGAAGTCACCGAGCCAAACACGGTCTCGCGCTACCGCGGCTCGTGGAAGGACGGCACGTTCGAGTACGGGGTCGAGTTTTTTCGCGGGCCGGACAAGGCGCCCGACGGGCTGATCCGGAGGAAGTTTCGCATGACGGCCGATGGACTGCTGGTGCACGTGGCGCCCGATCCGACCGAGGGGTTCAAGTGGGTCGGCATCTACGGCCATGCGCAGGACATCCCGCTGCCCGCGCCAGCCAAGGCCGCGATCGGCGACTTGGCGTGGCTGGCCGGCGCGTGGGTCGGAACGAGGAGCTCGGGGTCGTCGATCGAGGAGCGCTGGAGCCCGCCGCTCGGCGGCGCGATGCTCGCCGTGTCGCGCTCGGTCAACACGAGCGGCAAGATGTCTGCGTTCGAGTACCTGCGCATCGTCGAGCGTGAAGGCGGCCTGGTCTACATCGCGCAGCCCGGCGGCGCCAAAGCGACCGAGTTCGTGCTCACCGAGCTGGGCAAAACGCGGGCCGTTTTCGACAACCCGCGCAACGACTACCCGAAGCGCATCGTGTACGAGCTCTCGGCCGAGGGTCACCTGAGCGCCACGATCGGCCAGCTCAAGGGCGGCACCCCCCGGCGCTTCGAGTTCAAGCGCGAGGGCAGCTAGAGGTGCTTGGCTTGTATGTCCCATCCCCGGAGACATCGCCGAAAATGTACGCGTGGGCACCTCGCGGCCCCCCGAATGGCTCGGTGAGGATCCGCTTGCTCAGTAAGGCTGTGTTCGTCTTTAGATATTTAAGTTGATGCGGGAAGATCGTTGATGTCGGATTCGTGTTTTCGGAGCCAATCCCGTTTAGTGGTCTCTTTGGCTTTTACAGTCGCTTCTTTGGTATTTCAAGTATCCCGCGCCGAACAGCCGATTCCTGAAGCTCAGTCACCCCCGCCGACTTTGGACGGGCTAGTCGCTAAATTCCTTCAGGCAGATGACCCGAAGGACCGCGAACGCCTAATACCGGACATCGAGAAATCCGCAAGCGGCTCGATTCAAGCTGTCGCTGCCTCTTTGCGACAAGTCAGACCGTGGCCAGTCTTCAACGAACAAGATCAAATCCTGATTCCTACGACGTCCGCGGGTGACGTTCGAGCTACATGTCACCCTCCGATGGACGGAAAGGGTCCGACAGCGCGGCCGGCGATCCTTTGCCTGCCTGCGAGAGACGAGCCTGCCGTAGGGCGCGCGGCGATGACAAGCAGGGCCGAGCTACTTGACTCTCTGATTCTTCAGGGTTTTTTCGTCGTCATGCTTGATAAGGCTGTCGTCGGTGAGTTTCACCAACACCCCGCCGCGGCACATGACCTTCAAAAGGTGGTTCGAACGTTGCGTCGTAAGCTTCCATTGGATCCCGAGAGGCTTTTCCTCCTGGGAGCACAGGATGGCGGCGACGCGGTATGGTGTGCGGCTCTTTTTCAGCCCCACATTTTCGCGGGGTTCTTTCTTATTTCTTCCTTCCCGCAGCTGCCGTTTGCCCAACAACTCCTTCCACTTCTGGCTGACAATCTTCGCAACACGTCTGTATTCGCCTTCCTTTCAAGTAAGAACGATCCGTCCGACGATCGTCGGAATGACCTTGTCGAGGCCTATTCCATGTTTTTGACCGATTTGGTCTCTCAACGATCGGTCCCGATTCACAGTTTCCTGCCAGACAGCGGTGCAATAGCCGAAACCCTGAGCGCGTTCATCTCTCGCAGCCGGGCCGCACCCGGGCAGCCAATCACTCACTGGTTCCGTTACCCCGCACAGGGGGATGTTGGCTGGTTAAGAGCCCTGAAAGCATACGGAGATGTGTGGACGGAAGACCAGCTTTCCATCGTCGTTAATCCCACAGCCGACCGAGATGCTTTCGTGACAGACGTGCTCAAGGATAAGCTTTTCTACATCGCAGGCCATGTGGATGGTCAGACGATCACCATCGAAACAAAGCGTGTCGCGGAAATCGAGCTGCGGTTATACGACGGCATGGTGGACTTTGGTCGTCCGATCACGGTTATCATCAATGGCCGCAAACGGCATGAGGCAGTAGTTAAGCCGAACATCGGTACGCTGTTGGAATCTGCCTACGAGGAATGGGAGTTTCAAAGATTGGTCTTCGTAAAGCTCATCTTCTCCATTCGACCCGATCCCTCCGGCGATTGAAGCAACTTGGGACCGCCGATCCTGAAGCCCGGAAGCCGCATGATCCGATAGTGTAACGGAATGCCGGCAGCGCCGCGGGAGAGAAATCAGCGCACCCGAGTCGCCCCACGATTCGGTGCGTACGCAAAGCGCACTCGATTGGAGCAGCAAGGATCCCATGCCGCAGGTAGATCGCAGCGCACAACGAGATCATGTCTTACCCCGGTGGCGACGGCTTCACTCTGAAATCCGGCGACGCGGCGAACGGCTGGCTATTTTTGGCGCCGGGCAGCATACCCGCTGGCTGTTGTCCGAAATCGTGGGATCGGATTCCGCCAGCGACATCGTCGCGATTTTGGACGACAAAGCCGAGCAGGGCGCCGCTATCGGGAACATTCCGATTCTAAAGCCGTCCGAGGCTGACCTGTCGCGGATTCAGAGAGTCGTCATCTCGAGTGATCGGTTCGAGTCGGTGCTCGCCCGTCGATGCAAGGAGCTCTTCACCGATCGCGTTCGAGTGCATCGATTCTACCGCGGACGACGATTCATCACCGAGAACGGGCGGGCCGTTGCGGTGAGTCGCTGGGCGCCGCTGGCGAGTCTTTGGCGAAGCATCTTGTTTTTCCCCGAACGTCGCTGGGGCGTGGCGGGGCGCTACCTGCGCGCGTATTTCCTGGAGGAACGACGTCGTTTTTGGCATTCGTCGCCTTCTCCACCACATTGGGCCGACCACCGCGGCGACGCGGCGCTCTGGCCGATCCACCGCGATCCGAGCTTCGTCGAAAGAGGAATCTACTCCCGCGAGGTGATGCGGCCGGGGTGCAGAGTTTTGGATCTTTGCTGTGGAGACGGCTTCTACGCCTATTACTTTTATTCGACGATGGCCTCGCAGATTGACGCCGTGGACCACGATGAGGCGGCGATTGCGTCGGCTCGGCGGCACCACGCGGCCGCAAACATCGGTTACTCGAACCTCGACGTTGTCGCGGACCCCTTCCCGGCGAAGCGCTACGATGTGGTTTGTTGGGACGGTGCTATCGCCCATTTCAATGCCGAGCAGATCGACGACGTGCTCCACAAAATCTCGGACGCCGTCGGGGAACATGGAGTCTTAACCGGATCGGAGGAGCTGGAGATGGCCGACGCGATGAGTTGGGATCACAAGGTCTCACTGGCCTGCGAAGACGACCTTCGGCGAATTCTGAGCAGGAACTTCCGACATATACGCGTGCTCGTGGTTCACCACCCCCGGCGCATGGCCTACTTTCGGTGCTCGCGAGATCCGTCCAGTCTGGGCGGGTTGGTCTAAGCCGCCCGCTACTTCCTATTCCACAACCGCGTCGGCCTCGAACTCCACAAGCCAATCCGGATCGATGAAACGGACCACCTGCATCACGGTGTTTGCAGGACGGATGTCCTTGAAGAACTCTCCGTGGACCGCGCCGACGGTTTCCCAATCCTCTATGTGAACGAGTAGGGTGCGCGTGCGGATCACGTCGGAAAGATTTGCACCAGCTTGGGCGAGGGCGTCGCGGATGATTTCGAGGCAGCGCTGCGCTTGTCGCGCCGCGTCGCCGCACGCTATCGTTCGACCATCGGTCCCCAGAGGCGCGGTACCGGAAACGGAAATGATTCGCCCGGCCCGGACGGCGCGGGAGATGCCGAGACGCGGCTCAAAGGGCGAACCGCTGGACACCCGTTGACGGAAGGGCTGAGCCAAAATGCTTATGCGATCACGTCCAGCAGGCGGTCGACGGTGCCGTTGATCCGCTCGGGAGTCTCGTAGGTGCCGTTTCCGATTTCGGCGCGGACGGCGCGTACCCGCGCCTGTCGCAGACTCGACTGCTCGGTGATCTGCCGGAGGTTGTCCGGTAAGCGTGGCGCGGCCACTCCGCCTTGGGTGTCGGGATCGGGCTGCGTCCGGTGCACGGTGAACCCTGTGCTGGGTCGGGCGCTCGTGTAAGTCGGCCACACACTGCCAATACTGAGAATCTCGCTCATGTCGCCACGTCCTTGAGCGAAGCGGTCTCGCGCTTCGCGAACCATCCTGGACATACCATTCCGCCCCTCATCAATGCCGCGACAGCACTGCCGCGCGGACGGCGCAATTGCCAACCCATAGCGGAAATTCCGCTACTTCACTCATGCATTCTTCCGTGAATGAACGCTGAGAGATCAGGCGTGCCAGCGCTGCGAGGAGCCGCTCCATCGGTCTGCCCCGGACGGATTCGTCGTCGGTACTAGTATCGTCCGCATCGTTTTTCGCTCTTGAAAAAAAATGGCTCGTTTGCGTGTTTCGTGGCGTGAATCCACAACATATTGCAAGTTCGGGATTTGTTCCTTACCACATGTCGCGTCTGACGACTCCTTTCCTCCCTTGATTCCATGACGCGGTTGCGCGTGTCAATCTCTGAACGGGTAACGTGTTAAATTGGGTTGTTTGGGGGCTTTGCAGGTATTCGTTTTGCGAGTACAATCTGCGAAGGGGTACCGGGTCATGCAAAGACGATTCACTCCAGCGGGGCGGCGATTGGCTATTTGGTGTTGGCTGATTTTCTCTCATGGCTTTGGAGCAGCTTGGGGAGCGGCTCAAGAGACGCGCCCCACCGCTCATCTTGAACGTGCTGCGGCTCAAACCGTTCAAACACTCGAAATGGACGACCCGATCGTACCGACGGAGCCTCTGGAAGTACCTGTTCCCCCTCTTGCCATTGCAGCCCCGATCAGTCCACTGCCCGTCGCGCCGGCCCAAACCTGGGTGCTGGGGCCGTATACCAGCGTTCAGGTGAACGTTGACGCGGGACAGAACAACATCGTCGGCGATGCGGCCAACGAGCCGACGATCGCGATCGATCCACTCAATCCTCAGCGCATCGTGATCGGGTGGCGGCAGTTCACCACGATTTCAAGCAACTTCCGCGAGGCAGGCGTGGGATATAGCCATGACGGGGGGGCGACCTGGACGAAATACACCCTGACTCCGGGCCAATTTCGCAGCGATCCGGTGATGGGGGCGGATAACAACGGGAATTTCTACTATTCCACCCTGCCCAACGTGAACACGGTTGAGGTCTTCAAGTCGATCGACGGGGGCGTGACCTGGGGACCGCCGGTCTACGCTTTCGGCGGCGACAAGCAGTGGATGACGGTCGATCGATCGGGAGGGATGGGCGACGGGAATATCCACCAATACTGGAACGTGCAATTCACGTGCTGCCCGCCGAACGATTACACGCGGTCGGTGAACGGCGGCGCCTCATTTCCCGCTGCGTACGCGCTTCCTACTCCGAGCATGAAATGGGGGACGCTGGACGTCGGCCCCGACGGCGTGCTCCACTTCGGCGGGAGCAACCTCGGCCAAAGCGGCCATCTCACTACACGATGCACCAACTGCAACAACGGCGCGGCCGCGCCCGTCTTTGCGCCTGCTCAAAGCGTCAATCTCGGCGGTACGGCCAACTTCAGCACCGGACCGAATCCGGGTGGCCTGCTGGGCCAAGTAACGATTGCGACCGACCACTCCACGGGTGCAACACGGGGAAACGTATACATGCTCAGCTCGGTCAACCCGCCGGGCGCCGATCCCCTCGACGTGATGTTCATCCGCAGCACCGACGGGGGAGTCAACTGGACCGCGCCCATTCGAGTCAACGACGACCCTGTGGCGGCCACTTCTTATCAGTGGTTCGGGACAATGTCCGTGGCGCCCAATGGCCGAATCGACGTCGTTTGGAACGATACCAGAAACGATCCCAATACCGGCGACACTGTTTTCATTTCGGAGCTGTTCTACAGCTATTCCCTTGACGCGGGGGTGACATGGTCCCCCAACACTCCGGTCAGCCCGGCTTTCAATCCGCATGTTGGATATCCAAGTCAGAACAAACTGGGTGACTATTACCACACCATCTCCGACGCGCTGGGAGTGAACGTGGCCTATGCGGCCACCTTCAACGGCGAGCAGGACGTGTACTTCCTGAGAATCGTCATCGACTGCAACAACAATGGCATCCCTGATCCAACGGATATCGCTGATTGCACGGGCGATCCCACTTGCGGCGACTGCAACGCCAACGGCGCCCCCGACGAGTGCGACATCGCATCAACTGCCTCGGATGACACGAATGCCAACAGCATCCCCGACGAGTGCGAGCCGCCGAGCATCATTTGGGATTTCGATCCGTTGAGCAACCGTCGGACCACCCGAACTTTGATCTTCAGCGTGGGTCCGCCCGTCGTTGCGACGGCTACGCCGGGCCAGTCGGCCATCAAGGTCACGATGGTGGACTTGGAGCACCCCGTGCCTGGGTACCAGCCGACGGTGAACCCTCTGCCGAAGAACTTTTCGATTTGGGACACCAACCTAAACGGCACTTGCGGCAACGGCGACCATGCCGGTCACCACTGCGATACGAACGCCGATTGCCGGCTGTGCGGCGGCACGGGTTTTAACCTCAACAGGCCCTGCACGAGCGACGCGGATTGTACGGCCGGCGGACAATCCAACTTCTGTCCGAGCAGCGTCTGCACCGGCGACGCTCGACGTCCCTGTGCTACGAACACGAATTGCACCGGCTTCGGCAGTTGCGGAGCGCCCATCACCTATGCCTGCGGCGGCCTTGCTGCCTGCACGGGCGAGGCGGCCATGAGCGCCGTCGGTGTGGGCGGCTGCGGTCGCTGGGTGGGCAAGCCGGAGACCTTCCGTGAGGCGCAGCTGCCGGTAGAGATCGGCAATTACCTAGGGGCGAGGCTTCAGTGTACGCCGTACTACCATGACTGGGTCGCGGCCACGGCGACCGAACCGGTCGCGGTCTTCGGGGCGGAAATCCTGCCCAACTCCACGTACAGCGTGCTGGCCTATGGCGCCTCGTGTAAGGGCAATGAAGGCAGTTGCACCAATGTCTCCGCGCCCGTGGAGATGCTCACCCGGCGCGCCGGCGATGTGGTGCTGCTCTACAACCCGCCGGACAGTACTCAGCAACCCGACGTGACGGACATCTCGCAAGCCGTCAGAAACTTCAGGAAGGATTCGGGTGCGCCGTCCAACACCCACGTCCTGATCCAGCCCAATGTTCCCGACCCCAATAGCGACATGTCGGTTTCAGACCTCGTGCAGATTGTAGATATGGCGAAGCAGTTCGCGTACCCCTTCGGTGGGCCTTGTCCGTGCCCGTCACTGGCGGTATGCGGGGCCGTACCGTGTCCGAACGGAAACCTGGATTGCAGCTCATCGGGCGCGCCTGGTCTGGGCGCCGAGGCCGTCTGCGTCAAGCTGTGCCGCGGCGGAACCAACGCCGGCGAGCAGTGCAACAACCACCTGCACTGCGGCGGCGGAGGTATCTGTGACAAGGAGTGCGTGGGAGGCACGAACAACGGTCAAGGATGCACTGGGAATACGGATTGCGGCAAGGTGTGCGTGAGTGGTCCGACTCCCGGCGCCTCCTGCTTTGACGCCTCGACCTGCGGAGGCGGGACCTGTCCGACTATCAACTGCGGGATTGTGACCAACAACGCCTTCTGCCGGGACCGCTGCGGGCGATGCACGCCGTGACTAATCAATAGAGACTAAATGCGAGCGCGGTTGCGTATTGCTCCAAGCCAGGGATACAATGCCCGCGATATGGCGACTTTGAGGCTAGGGACCGTAGTCGTCCTCGCACTTCTGCAGACGGTGGCTGGGGCACAGCAGCCGCGGATTCGAACGCTGGTGTACGAGCCGCAACAAAAGCAATGGGTTGAACAACCGCCGCCCCCGGCTGGCACGGCCGAGGGGGATCTCTACGCGATCAAGGTCCAGGTTCACGACGAGGACTATCGAAAAGCGCTCACCGCCATCCAGCGGTTTCTCAAGAAACACGGAACGAGCGACCCGAATTACCCGGACATATTGATCGCAAAGGCCGAGGCCCTGATTGGTCTCAAGGAGTACGATCAGGCCCACAAAGTGTTGCAGGCTTTCCTCGGTGAGTTCTCGGGTATGTCCCTGACCGCCGAAGCTCTGCGGCTGGAATTCGTCATCGCCGAGGCTTACCTGTCCGGCGCGAAGCGAACGGTGTGGGGGATTTTCCGCGTCTCGGGGGAGGACACGGCCTTTCAGATTCTGGACGAGATTTCGGCGGACCACCCGGACAGCCCCTTCGGCGAGCTGGCGATCAAGACGAAAGCCGACCATCTTTTCAAGACCGGCGATCACGCGGTGGCCGAGTTGGAATACGCCCGGCTGCTCAAGAACTATCCGCGGAGCCGGTATCACCAGTTTTCGCTGGGGCGATCGGCGGAATCGGCGCTGGCGAGTTTCGGGGGGGTTGAGTATGACGAGGCGGCGCTGATAGAAGCCCAGGAGCGGTACAAGGATTACCGCCAACAATATCGGGCTGCGGCCGATCGCGACGGCGTCGGGCTGATCCTCGACAGCATCCGCGAAATGCAGGCCGAAAAAGACTTCTCTATCGCGGAGTATTACGAGCGCACCGACCACGTTGGCTCGGCGATCTTCTACTATCAAGGAGTTCGGAAGGGATTTCCGGATACGATCGCCGCGTCGAAGGCGAGTTCCCGGCTGGAACTTCTCGGTGTCCTTGAACCGGTGGCGACGGCGGAGCCTTGAGCGACGCAACATGTCCCAGAAAACGATCCACAGATTTTCGGGCGTGAGTGATCGGCGGCGAATCGTACTTTTATTGGCAGTGGGGTGCGGGCCGCTCGTGGGATGCGGCTATTCGACGAAGCGCCCGTTTTCGACCGATATTCAGACGGTCCACGTGGAGATGTTTCAATCGAAGGAATTCCGGCGGGAGCTGGAGTTCCGGCTGACCGAATCCGTCGTGAAGCGGATCGAGATGGACACGCCGTATCGGATCGCCCCGCGAGCCACGGCGGATGCGCTGCTGACCGGCGAGATCGTCAACGTGGAGAACCGCACTTTCGGACAGGATTTCGGCACGGACCTGCCGCGCGAGATCGGCACGACCATGGTGGTGCGGTTTAGGTTTCAGGATTTGCGATCGGGGGACATTCTGGTCGAGCGGCCGAGGTTTGTGTATCAAACCAGTTACATTCCTCCAGTGGGAGAGACCTTTACGCAGGGCATGACGCGGGCGATCGACGGGTTGGCCGAGCAAATCGTCGAAACAATGGAATCGCCCTGGTAGCCTCACTATCATTTTAGCGCGGGGAATGAGAAGTCCCGTTATCGGGACTTAAGGAAAGCGGAGTTTGTCCATGACGGAAAGCAACGACTCAGATCCGCAGCCGCAACCCGGATCGAAGCGGCCCACCGGACCAAGCGTGAAGATGTCGCGCAACCTGGTCAGTTGGCTGGTCCTGCTGGGACTGGCCATGCTGCTGGTGGCGCTGCTCAACCATACCCTGACCACTTCGCAGGAGATTTCCATCAGTCAATTCGTCGCCCTTGTCCGCAACGATCAAGTGCAGCTCCTGCGGATCAAGGAGGACGGACTGATTGAAGGCAAGCGAAAGGAACCCGAAGCACCCAACGCTCCTTTACAGTTCCGCGTGGCCTATCCGAAAGAGGCGTTCAGCCACGAGTTCATCAACGAGATGGTGGAGGCCGTCCGTAAGAGCGGTGGGGACGTCAAGTACGAGAAGCAAAACCAGTTTGTCATCCTGCTGCTCAGCATGTTGCCGTGGATCCTGATCTTCGGCTTCATCTGGTTCTTTATCTTCCGGCAGCTTCGCAGCCCCAATGGTCCGGGCGGAATGCTGGGCAACTTCGGTCGATCACGGCATCGGGTAACCCCCAAGGAGCACACCAACGTCACGTTTGCGGACGTGGCCGGCATTGAGGAGGCCAAGGAAGAGGTCCAGGAGATCATCGAGTTTCTCAAAGCCCCGAAGAAATTTCAGCGCTTGGGCGGTCGAATCCCGCGAGGGATCCTGCTCGTCGGGGCGCCGGGCTGCGGCAAGACCTTGCTGGCCAAGGCCATCGCCGGGGAGGCCGAGGTGCCGTTTTTCTCCATCAGCGGATCGGACTTCGTGGAGATGTTCGTCGGCGTGGGGGCTTCGCGCGTCCGCGATCTTTTCCGGCAGGCCAAGGAAAACTCCCCCTGCATCATCTTCCTGGACGAAATCGACGCTGTTGGACGCCGCCGCGGGGCGAGCTTCGGCGGCGGCGGGCACGACGAGCGCGAGCAGACGCTCAACGCCATCCTGGTTGAGATGGACGGCTTTGAAACGAACTCACAGGTGATCGTGATTGCGGCCACGAATCGAGCCGACGTTCTCGACCCTGCCCTTATTCGTCCCGGCCGTTTCGATCGACAGGTGTACGTCGGATTGCCCGACCTTCAGGGGCGTTATGAAATCCTGAAGGTACACATGCGGAAGATCAAGCTTGGTCCGACCGTGGATATCCGTCGATGCGCTCGGGGCACGCCGATGTTCAGCGGAGCGGAGCTGGCGGCGATGGTCAATGAGGCCGCTCTCATTGCCACCATGAACAACAAGGAATTCGTCGATCAGGACGATCTCGAAGAGGCCCGCGACAAAGTCCGCTGGGGCCGGGCCAAGAAGAGCGCGGTCGTTGATGAACGCGACCGCCGCATCACCGCCTATCACGAAGCCGGACACGCTCTTATTCAAGCATTGGAAAAAGACGCCGATCCGCTGCACAAGGTCAGCATCATCCCCCGCGGACCGGCGGGCGGCGCGACGTTTTCGCTGCCCGAGCGCGATCGGATGGTCTACAGCAAGGGCTACCTCATGGCCACGATGCGCGTGCTGTTCGGCGGGCGCATCGCCGAGCAGGTGTTCTTCAACGAGATCAGCAGCGGCGCAGCCGCGGACATCAAGCAGGTGACGGATATCGCCCGACACATGGTGCGCGAATGGGGAATGGGCGAAACCGTGGGATTCGTCTATTACGGCGACGCCGACAATTCGGGCGCCATGTTCGACCTTGGGGTCCGCGAGTATTCCGACAAAACGGCGGAGACCATTGACGGGGAAATCAAGCGCATCCTCGACGGCGCGTATGAGACCGCTCACCGCACGATCCTGGAAAATCGCGAGAAGGTGGAAACGATCGCCAAGGCTCTCCTGAAGCTCGAAACCATCACCGGCGAGGAGGTCAACGCCTTGATTCGCGGAGAGTCCCTGGATCGTGCCGGGGTTTCCGACCTTCTGGACGGGCTTCCTGGTCCCGCAGTGGGCGTGGCCAGACCCGTGCTGTTGGATCCCGCGCCCCATCCCGAGACTGGCTCAGGCCCGCTCCCGCAGCCGGGCTAGAACCCCCAACCAATCGCCCCCCAGTCCTCCAGAGCAATCGTGCCGGGCCGGTGACAGTTTTGTACACTCCCAACGCAAATTCCCTATCGACGGGCCCAAATCTCCAGGTATAGTGGACCCCAGTATTCGCTATACCAATTGAATTGACGACTTCCGTTCCACACGCATAGGTCCTGGCGACCAAGGAGAATCATCGATGCAACTCAAACGAATGTTCATGTTGTTCGGCGTCACTACTCTGTTTCTGATCGGCTGCGCGGAGAAAAATGCTCAAGTAGCTTCGACTCCCTCCTCATCCGAAACGCGCCCGTCAGGAACAAAAAGAGGCAGCGACCTTATTGCCCGTGAGGTCCTGTTCGGCAATCCGGACCGCGCCGCGCCGCAAGTGAGTCCCGACGGCAAGCAGCTTGCGTTCCTCGCTCCCAAGGACGGGGTTCTCAACGTTTGGGTCGCGCCCATCGACAAGCCCACCAGCGCCAAGGTGGTCACCAAGGACACCAATCGCGGCATCCGCCGGTACTTCTGGGCCTACACCAATCAGCACATCCTCTACATGCAGGACAAGGGCGGCGATGAGAACTGGCGCGTCTACAGCGTCGATCTGGCCAGCAACAACGCGGAGAAGGACCTCACACCGTTTGAAAAAGTCAACGCGAGAATTGAAGAGGTCAGCCACAAGTACCCGGATGAAATCGTCGTCGGCCTCAACAATCGCGACGCGAAGTTCCACGATCTCCATCGCGCCAACATCCGGACCGGGCAGTTGACGCCGCTTGCCCAGAACAACGACGGCTTCGCCGGTTTCCTCACCGATGACGAATACAAGGTCCGTTTCGCGACCAAGATGACTCCCGATGGGGGCAGCGAAATCCTTAAGGCCGCGGACGGCGGACAGTGGTCGTCCTACCTCAAGATCGACATGGAAGACAACATGACCACCGGCCCGCGCGGCTTCGACAAGTCCGCGAAATCCCTGTATTTCGTGGACAGCCGGGGCCGCAACACCGCCGCGCTCACAACCTTCGACATCGAAACCAAGAAACAAGTTGTCATCGGCGAAGATCCCAAGGCCGATATCGGCGGCGTGCTCGTTCACCCGACCGAGAAGAACATACAGGCATACTCGGCCAACTACCTCCGCAACGATTGGCGAGTCGTGGACAAGTCCATTCAGGGCGACTTCGACTATCTGCGGGGCGTTGCCGAGGGCGAGTTCACCGTCGGCAGCCGCTCGCTGGATGACAAGAAGTGGATCGTGACCTACATGATGGACAACGGTCCGGTGCGCTACTACGTTTATGACCGTCCGACGAAAAAGTCCACGTTCCTGTTTACCAACAACCAGGACCTCGAAAGGGCCACGCTGGCCAAGATGACGCCGGTCATCATCAAGTCGCGCGACGGAATGGATCTGATCAGCTACCTCACGCTACCCCCGTCGGAGCGTGTTTCCGGCGGCACGCCGCGCCCGTCCAAGCCGTTGCCGATGGTCCTGAATGTTCACGGCGGTCCGTGGGGACGCGATGCCTGGGGTTACAACCCCACGCATCAGTGGCTGGCTAATCGCGGCTATGCCGTGCTGAGCGTCAACTTCCGCGGCTCGACCGGCTTCGGGAAGAACTTCATCAACGCCAGCAACCTGGAATGGGCCGGCAAGATGCACGACGATCTGATCGACGCCGTGCGCTGGGCGACCAAGGAAAAAATCGCCGACGAAAAGAAGATCGCCATCATGGGCGGCAGCTATGGCGGATATGCGACCCTGGTCGGCCTGACCTTCACGCCCGACACGTTTGCCTGCGGGGTGGACATCGTCGGCCCGTCGAACATCGTGACGCTGCTCAGCACCATTCCGCCGTACTGGGCCCCGATGGTGCAGATGTGGAAGCACCGCGTGGGCGATCATCAGACGGAAGAGGGCAAGTCGTTCCTCAATCAGCGATCGCCGCTGAACTTCGTCGAGCGGATCAAGAAGCCGCTGCTCATCGGGCAGGGGGCCAATGACCCGCGCGTCAAGCAGAGCGAGTCTGACCAGATCGTGAAGGCCATGCAGGACAAGAAGATCCCGGTGACTTACGTCCTGTTCCCCGACGAAGGTCACGGCTTTGCCCGGCCTGAGAACCGGATGTCCTTCAACGCCGTGGCCGAGGCCTTCCTTGCGGAGCATCTGGGCGGTCGGTACGAGCCCGTCGGTGAAGACTTCAAGGGGTCGACCATCTCGGTGCCTGCCGGCGCCTCCGGCGTTCCGGGTTTGGCCACGGCCTTGAGCACCGCAGGCAAGACCGGCGGCTGATCGCCCCCGCTTGCCTCTCCACCCTGTCGATGGAAGCGATAGGGTAAACTGAATCCCTTTGAGCGCCGCGCACGATGCGCGGCGCTTTTTTTTGAGAAAAAGAGTGGCCTGGACAATGCGATGCCGTACCTTGTAGATTCCCTTCGTGATTATTCCTAACGCGAATCAAGCCGTGATCGCGATGGAGAAACTTCGGGATTACCTGCTCAATCTGGAGCACCGTCGGGGCGGTACAAAGGCACGCGTGCTTCTTGGCATGGGATTTAGGGCCGATAAGTGGCTGGAACTCGAGTCCGAACTCCGTGTTCGACACCTATCTGCGGAGGTGAACGTAACAACCGAAAGTGATTATGGGCGAAGATACGAAATCATAGCCCCATTGGTCGGCCCCTATGGGCGTTCGGTGCGATTTCGCAGCATTTGGCAAATTGACATTGGAACTGACCGCCCTCGCTTGATTACAATATATCCGGAGTGAGTCGATGGCATTCGAACTTTTTGGAGACGTGATCCTTACCGCCGACGTTGCGGAGCACGACTTGCGCGCGGGCGATGTCGGAACGGTGGTGGAGCACCATCGCGCCCCCGGTCGTGAAGACGGCTACAGCGTGGAGTTCTTCGACATGACCGGCCGCACCCTGGCGGTTGTAGTCGTACCGGGCAGCAAGCTGCGTTTGCCGACCACCTCCGATCGGCCCAGCGTCAGGACGCCCGCAAAAGCTCACACCTAACGACTCGTTGAGCGACTACTAACTGGGGATCAGCTTGCGGGCCTCTTCTTCCGCCTGAAGGAAGCGGTCCGTATACCGTGGGTCGACCGATTGGCAGACGCGCGTGGCCAGCTCGCCGATTTGCTCGTAATCCGGATCGCCGCCGGAGCGAAGACGAAACTCGCCGGAGAGGATCACCAGGCGCAAGAGGTGGCGGAGGATCAGCCCTTCGTTCTTGGCCACATCGCGGGCGCGAATGAACTTGTAGAAATCGCACTCCAGCTCGAACACGCCGCCCGCCACCCACTTGGGCTGCACCCAGATTCGCTCAGGCATGGCCAGCTTGGCGTCGAACAGCGCCTTGAGCATCTCCGGGAAGGTCATCGCCCGCGGTCTGCCGTCCCGGTCCGTGTCCTCCTCGGCGTCGTCGCGCACGACCTTGACGATCCCCCATTCGGGATGGGTCATCACGATCCCGAACTGCAATAACGTGGGAAGCAGGAATTCGTTCTGCAAGGGACCCGGCGGCATGTCCGGGAGGCGCACCTGCCGCTCCATTGCCGAAGGCAGCGTCAACACGGATTCCAGAGCTTGGAGCTTTTCCTCGTAGCTGCCGCGAGTGAGCTGTTGGCTCATGAACGCCCCGTAGAGCGGATCTACGCTGCGAAAGATAAGAAGGTCGTGAATGGTGTCATGGAGTGTCACATGGTCGCCGTCCTCGGCCCGCGTGAGGTATCCGAACTTGGCCAGGTTGTCGATCATGTGGTCGAGCTGCTTTTGAAACTTGGCGATGTGCTCTGCGGTGTTGAACCGTTTGACCAGAAAGCCGCGCACGTCGTGCAACGTCCCCGTCTTGGTCAATAGATAGATCAGGATTTGATAGGGGATCATCGAGCGGCTGAAGAGCTTCGCAGGTCCGGCCGCGATCAACGTCTTGAACTGTCCTTCCGACCAGTACTGCTCGGTCTTCCGCCGCGTGGGCTTCTTGCGTTCCAGGTCCTTCCGCGCCCGCATGATGCCCAGGTCTTTGGAGTTCGGGTCGATCTGGTCGTATTTCTTCCGCCATTTGAGGATCTTCACGTCGTCCTCGTGGGCCAGGGCGTAGACGTAGCCCGTTTTGTCGAACTGCGGCCTGCCCGCCCGCCCGAACATCTGGTGAGCCGAGGACGCCGGCACCAGTTTCTTCTCGCCCGGCTTGCCGTGAAGCAAGGTGCTGAGCACCACGGACCGCGCGGGCAGATTAATCCCCGCGGCCAGCGTCTCCGTGCACACCACGAAAGGAATCAGCTTTTTCAGAAAGAGGGTTTCGACCAGCTCCTTGTATTTCGGGAGGATGCCCGCGTGGTGTACGGCCACTCCCCGAATGAGCATCTGCCGCAGCTTCGGCCCGATGCCGTTAGTCAGGTCGTAGGCGGCCACGTGGGTCTCGATTTCCGCCCGCGTGGCCGCATCGATGAGGCCGACGCCCTTCATCCGCTCGGCCACTTCCCAGCACTCGTCGCGGTTGAAGCAGAAAACCAGCGCCGGAGAGCGGTTGGTCGCGTCGTCCTTGGACACCATCTCCGGGAGATGCTCGGTCAGCAGCTTGTCGCCGACCCATACGAACTCCAGCGGCACGCGCCGCTCCTCGGACTTCACCAGAGTCAACGTCCGCCCGTGCTGTTCGCGCGCCCAGCGGATGAAATCCACCGTATTGCCTACCGTGGCCGAGAGCAGCATCAACCGGACTTGGGGTGGGAGAAGGACGAGCGACAGTTCCCACACCACGCCGCGTTCCATGTCATTGAAGTAGTGAAACTCGTCCATGACCACGGCGCTGACCTCAGCAAGCTGCTCCGGACTGGATAGGAGATGGTTGAGCAGGATTTCCGCGACCACCACGCGGACGAGGGCGTCGGGATTCTCGCGGCGGTTGCCGGTGATCAGACCCACTTGTTCTCGTGGGAACCCCCAGCCCTCGGCGCGGTCCTGAAACTCGCGGAACTTCTGGTCGGTCAGGGCGATGAGTGGGGTCGTGTAGTAAATCCGCTGCTTGGTGTGCAGGGCCTCGAAGATCGCGGCCTCGGCGATGAGCGTTTTTCCCATCCCCGTCGGCGCGGAAACGAGCATGCCCCCCGTGGCCTCAAACCACGCCAGCAGGGCTTCCTCCTGAAAGGGATACAGCGTGTAAGGGATGGACTCCAGGAAGCGGGAACAGACGTCACCACGATCCATTCACCAATCGTACAGCGTGCCACTGCTCTTGAGCAGTGGGGTAGTCGATGCGAGCCCGGCAGAAGCAGTATCCGGACTTACAACAACAGCCGCTTCCATCGAACCTATTCCATCATCAAATCCAGATCATGGTGGTTCTTCCCCGATGATTATCCCAACGACCCGCTCAATTCCGTCCTTCTGGAAAGCGGACCGCGACTCTGCCAACAACCTATGCAACGTGGCAAACGCCTGGTCGTCGTCCTCATACAAGAACTGCTCGCGGCCAAAAACGTCACTTTCGAGGAAAACCTGAACATTGCGTTGTTCGGCCATGGACTAGTTTTCCAGTCACGCAACCAGCGATATCATCCGTCGCACAATTATTCGTCCGATTCGGCAGCCTGCCGAAGCGTCAAGAATGCTTCCTTCAAGGGCTGGTTGACGGCGCTATCCGGCTCGGCCAACACCAGAGCTTGGTAGGCGTCAAGGAACTCGATTCGACGCCGGTGGAAGAGGTGGAGGAAATGCTGAATGAACCCGATGCAGTCTAGGATGGCGATCTCTGAGCCGTTGGTCTGATCGTACATCCCCGCCGCGTACCCGCGTACTTCGTCGTCGATACCATCGGTTGTGATAAAGATATAGTTGTCGATGCGAGGATCACAATCGATGATCTTCTGCAAGGCACGATCAATATCCTCCTGCGTAACCCGCTTCGACTTCATTTCATATACAGTTACCACACGCTCGTCGTTGACGAGGCAGACTTCAACGTCGCCCATCGCGCCACTCTGTTCGTCGGCAGAGAGGTGGCCCTTAAGCGTGCAGGCCCTTTCACCCAACCTTTCCGAAGCGGCCTGATAAGCCGCAGCGACGATAAGGACTGGCAAGCGGCTGCTGTGCTTGCATGCCAAATGCTGTCGTAAGAGAGTGACGATTCCTTCTGTCGGCAACGGAAGAGCATCATCGCCGTGCTGTAGCGCTGTTATCAAACCCTTCATTCGAGCCTGCTTCTCGTCGCGTACCAACATGAGAATGCGAATGGTGTCTGTGAGAACGTCTTCGGCTGAAACCCTACCGTTCGCCACATCATCGAGTAATTCCAGCGTGTCTTTGTACACCTGGGGCGGCCGACCGACCAAGGCAGTCTTGGTTGTAAGCTTGCTGTCTTGATTGCGAAGTGCAGGCGTGAGGAACGCCGTAGTACTGTTGCAAGGCAATCGGTTTGTGTTGATGAAACCAGTCAAGAATCGTTCGTCGTAGGTACGACCAGAGAAAGACGTCTTCCCACCGATCTCGGTATAAGGCTTTCGTGGGTCCACCTCTGGGCGATCAAGCTTCGCCAACATGCATGACATCAGCAAACGAACACCGGCGCGGTTCCCGAGACAGCGACACACGAAGTCGATGCGCTGAAGGATAGCCTTGTCGGAGACCGCGGGTTTATTGCCGAGCTTCGTCGCTCTGGTCAAAAGGCGATCGAGAACCTCGGGTGGTGTGGGCATCAGAAGTCACGCCAAAGCATTTCGCCACGTTGCTTTTTTTCTGGATCGTAATTCACCCAAAGGACTTCAGTGCGTGTGTCTTTCGTCGAATGATTCGTCTTGGAAGGGCCAACGATTTTTCGCCAACGCTTCGGCGGGTAAAGCCTATTGATAAGATCACAGTCATAGTTCGAGAATGCTACCATACCTTTTGCGACATTAAGGGCTTCAGCCAACTCGCCGTGTTGTTCGTCATTCATCTCGTGGACATATGCCTTGGAATCGCCACGCGTATCGTGCACATAGGGCGGATCGCAGTAAAAGAGTGTGTCGGGTGAGTCGTAGAGTCTTATGACATCCGTTGCGGGACGGTTCTCTATTTGCACGCGGATAAGACGTTCGCCAATCACAGGTAATTGATCGACACCGCCGAGCCATCGACTCACGACCCCGCTCATTCCGGCGCGGCTTGTGTCCATGCAGTTCGCCCAGCGCCCGACGCTTGCCGTTTGCGCAAGGCCGGTCCGCACCTGTCTTGCTCTAACATAAAAGCGGCGAGCGCGCTCTAGGGGGGATAGCTTTTCACCGAGCTCGCACGCCAATGAAAACTCTTCACGCGAAAATGGCGTCAGACTAATCGCCTTAACAAGCTTCAACTTCTGATTCCGAAGAACGCGGAAGAAGTTACAGACTTCTCCATCAAGGTCGTTGTAAGTCTCTATCGGCGCTGGCTCGCGGTTCAGAAGCACAGCTGCGGAACCCGCGAAAGGTTCGCAGTAATGGTGGCACTTCGGCAAAAACGGGAGAAGCCAATCGAGGTGGGAGAACTTGCCACCGTACCAACCGAATACGATCAGCTTGCGGCTTCCATTCAACCGAGAAACTGGCGGTGGGGAGCCACGACGCAGCTTCTGCCCATTGTTCCCCGTGACCAGTGCGCCCATATTTGACTTCCTCGACATATTCCTGAGCCTAATTCGCTAAGTCGTATTAGACAACACTCGGCATAGCGCGCCCAAGTTCCGGGATGCTTGCTTGTGTATTTCATTTTGTCTTTGCTATTCGTAATTGGCAATTGGAAATCGGCAATTCCCCATCGCGCCTACCTGCCTTGGTGCCTGTACGCCTCAATACTTCCTGATGACGCCGATGACCACGCCCTGGATTTCCACGTCGCGGACGTTGATGGGCTTGTATTTGGGGTTGGCGGGCTGCAGGCGAATGTGGTTCTTCTCTCGATAGAACTTCTTCAACGTCGCCTCGTCGCCGTCGATCAACGCCACAACGGTGTCACCATTGCGGGCGTTCGATCGGCGTTCATACACCACGAGGTCGCCGTCGCGGATGTGCTCGTCGATCATGCTGTCGCCCGTCACGGTGAGCACGGCGACGGGGTGGCGGCTGGTGAATACTTCTTCCAAGTCCACACTTTCTGGGGTTTCAACGGCCTCGATGGGGTGCCCCGCAGCGATGCGCCCCACGAGCGGCAGCAGGGTCGGGCGCTCGTCAGGCAAGCGCGCCGACGGCGTCAAGTCCAAAGAGCGAGCCTTGTTGGAACGCCGCGAAAGCAGCCCTTTTTTGTGCAGGGCCTCGACGTGCTCGAAGACGGTGATCTTGCTGATGCCGAGCTCGTCGGCGATCTCCTGCAAGGTCGGGGAATAGCCATCGCTGCGCCGGCCGTCGCGGATCAGCGTAAGGATCTCGAGCTGCCGCGGCGTCAGACACAACGTCTCGTCGGTAACTAGTTTCTTCGTTTTGGGCATGACTTCGCTCCACAAGACCGGACAAACCTTCCGGGCCAAAGGCGCACAGCGGCAACGCTCCCTTAGACGACAGCCAGCGCAGCCAGACGTTTCGCCGCAATTCGTCCCGTATCTCTTGGCGAGCGGCCTGGATCGCTTCGCGCCACGAACACGCCCAGCGGCCCACGGACCCTAAAACCGCGGAACCCGTCGGCGGCCAGGCGGTTTGATACGAGCCGCCGGGGCCGAACAGGCACAGGGGCGGCTCCGCATCTACCGCACAGACAAGAGCAACATTATTGCCGAGGCGTCGATCGGGCTGCCGCATCTGTTCCATCCGTTGCCGCCCGTTCTCGTCTGTTCGGACGAAGTTTACCCAAACGTAACCCAAACGTCAACAGCTATTTCTTCGGTTTTTTCGACTCGATTGCTGCACACAAAGCGGCTTGTGAAATTCGACGACAGACTCGGGCAAGTGAGGCATCTAACTATTTATTTGGGATGGACTTACGCCATCATTAGGGACTACAGGCGCGGAAGCTTGTCGAGGATTTCATGGGTTTTTAGCGCCGAGGTTTTTTCGCAGCCAGGCCTCGACCCCGTCCGGTTTGAAGCCCCAGGGCCCCTGGTTACCGGCGTAGGCGATGCGGCCCGCGGCGTCGACGATGAAGAATCGCTCCGGCCAGGCGGCGTAGGCATTGTCAACTTTGTTGTCGAGGTCATCGACCACGCATGGCATGGAAAGCTTCATCTGCGAGCAACATTGTTTTGCTATCGATTGCCGCGCCGTCTGTGTTTTGGGCTGCTCGTACACGACGCCTTCCTTAACGTTGACGGGCATCTGCCATTCGTCGGAGGCATGTGCTTCGTGGATGTACACGAACAGGAAGGCCGCGCGGTCTCGATAGGTTTGGTACATCCGCTCCAGGGCGTCAGCCTGACGCCGGAAGGGCGGTCAGGTGAAGCTGCCGAAGACAAGCACCAGCGGCCGATCGAGGTGGAACTTCGAGCGGGTGATGGTCGTCAAGCCGTCCACGGTCTTAAGCGTAAAGTCCGGGGCCGCGTCGCCGACCTTCGGCGCCGGACGGGCCATCAACGCCTTGGTGCGCTCCCAGTTCGGCGGGCGCTTCTCCGCCGGCGCGCGATCCATTTCCGCGATGAACCCCGGTGCCGGATCGCCTCCCGATGAACAGCCGAACAAGCTTAGTAATCCGAAGAAGGACGTTCCGCGGACTCGTCGAGCATTCACGACTGACGCTTTCCCGTAATTCCGAGGTCTTGTCAATGGTCGCGGCACTTTTCACTCAGTGTAGAATTACCTGCCGGGGCCGTCGGAGTAGACATCTCTCCAGTATGCGATTTGATCGCGAATCCCTTCGATTTCATTGATCAGGGCCGTGCGTGCACCGTAAGCCATCACCAGCCGCCGGCGCAAGGAGGTCATTTGGTCGCGTGTGCTTCGCAGCTCCGCATCGGGCACGGCGCTGGCGGTCCTGTTCAGGCGGACGGCCGTGGCCAGACTGGCCGCGTTCTTATTTGTGGCTTTCATTTCCAATTCGAGGTCGGAAATCGTCACCTCCGTGGCGGCCAGCTTGATCCTAGTGTTTTCCAAGGAGGCGATCAGTTGATCCAGCGGATACCTGTCGGCCCAGGCCGGGGTCGCCCAAAGGGCCATTCCCAACACGCTCCATCTCACACTTGCAGAATTCCGGGTTTTCATGGCTTGTCCTCCCGTTTTGCGGCACGCATTCCCACCGGCCCAAACCATAGTCAGGGCCTCCAATAGGGTGTACGGGGCATATCCGGGATTCTTCCCTGAAAAATGGAGAATTGGACCCGAAACCGTCAGAAAAATGCTGTTTAGGCCTGAAACGGTCCGCAGAGCGGACCCTACTCTTTCGACAGGGCCGCCACCACGTCGTCGGCGAGGTCAGAGTTGGAGTAGACGGAATCCACGTCGTCCTGCTCGTCGAGGGCGTCGATGAGCCTTTTTACCTTGCGGGCCGAGGATAGGTCCAGCGAAATTGAGCTGTTGGCGACCATAGCGATGTCGGCGGACTGGACGGCGACCCCGGCCTTTTCGATGGCGTCCTTCACTTCGAGGAAGATCTCCGGGCGGCAGGTGATCTCGTGGATTTCCTCCGACGTGCTGACGTCGTCAGCCCCCGCCTCGAGGGCGAGCTCCATCATGCGGTCCTCGTCGGCCTGGTCACGGGCCACGATAATCACGCCCTTGGAAGTGAACTGAAACGCGACGCAATTGGGGCTGCCGAGGCTTCCGCCGGCGCGCTCGAAGATTTTCCTGATCTCCCCGCTGGTGCGGTTGCGGTTGTCGGTCATGGCCCGGGCCATCACCGCGACGCCGCTGGGGCCGTAGCCTTCGTATAGGACGTCTTCGTAGGTCTCGCCCTCCAGTTCGCCTGTGCCTTTCTTGATGGCCTTCTCGATGGTGTCCTTGGGCATGTTGTCGGCCTTGGCCTTGTCGATGGCCAAGCGGAGACGTGGATTGTCGTTGGGGTTTCCGCCGCCCATCTTGGCGGCCATGGTCACGGCGCGGGCGTGCTTGCTCCAGGCCTTGCCGCGCTTGGCGTCGAGGGCGGCTTTCTTATGCTTGATCGTGGACCATTTGGAATGACCGGACACAATGCTACTCCCCAAATACCACTCACAAGAGCAGTGGCACGCGTTTATCCTTCGCTGCGCGAATTCGACTCGGTCTGCGGCGCCGGTTCGGCCAGGGGCGCGACGCCCGGCTGCCGGCCCGCGCCGGCATCTTCGATCTTCTTCGGCGTTACCGTGCGAACACGTCGCTCATCCTCAGCGACTCGCCGCTCTTCGTCCTTTTCATTGGACAGGCGGACGGCAGTCGACCAATGTTCGACGGCTTCGGTCGGCTTCCCCAATCGCCAGTACGTATCTCCCAGGTGGTCGTGTATGACCGGGTCCTTGCCGTCCCGCCCACTGTTGCCGCGAAGCAACCATTTCTTGGCTTCGGCGAACTCTCCTTTTTTGTACAACAGCCAGCCGTAGGTGTCGAGATAGGCTGCTTGTCGCGGTGCCCGTCCCACGGCGTATCGAATCATCTTCTCAGCTTCCGGGAGCCGAATACCGCGATCAATCCACAGATACGCCAGGTCGTTGTTCAGGGTCACGTCCCCGGGCTGCATCACCAGGATGCGTTCAAAGGTCGCCCCGGCCTGCTGTTCGTTGCCCTGAAAACGCTGGTTTTCCGCGAGGAACCGCAGGTATCGAATGCGGATGGACGGCTCCGTGGCGGCCTCGAGCCAGTTGGTCAGTTTTTGCTCGGCGTCACGGTAACGCTTGGCGGTGATAAACTGGATGGCAAGCTTCGCCCGCAGGTTCTCCAGGCGTTCGTTTAACGATTCGAGCGTGGCGGGCTCATTCGGCCGGTTGATGACCTGCTCGCCGTCGGGTCGTTCGACGTTTCGACGGCGGCCTCCTCCTTCGGGAAACGAGCGGAGGATGGTGATCACTTCATCCATCAGCGTTTCAATCAGGTCGATGCTCTCGTCGAATCGCTTTGCGCCGCTGAGCGCCTCAATCAGGAAATCCTGAAAGTCCTGCCGATTGGCGGTCTTGAGGAGGCGCGTGCGGGCCAGTTCGAGGGCGTCGTCCAATCGTTTGGCGTCGACGTGTATCGTGGCCAGAAGCCAGATCGACGGATCGCTTTCCGGATCGTCGTCGAGCCATTCCAGGACGTACTGTGCGGCTCGATCGTGTCGATCGGCCATGGTTAACGCCAGGATGAGGTTCCGTTGCATCGACTTGTCCTTGCCATCTTTCTTCAGGAGCTGCTCGTACAGAGGGACGGCCTTGGACGCTTCTTTCGCTTCGATGTATTCGGCGGCGAGACGCTTGATCCAGTCGGTGCTGTCCGTTTCGGCTTCGGCCCATGTCTGGAGCAGGGCTAAGGCCTCCGGATTACGATTTGCACTTTGCAGAGCGTCCAGCAAAACGCGCCGGTAAGCTTTGCGACGCTCCACCGGCTGATCGGGACGGGCCTCGTAGGAGCGGGCAAGTTCAATGGCGGTATCGTAATCCTGGACGACGACAAGAAGGTCCATCATGGCCAGGCGCCAGTCATGGCGGTTGGGCCTCTGACGCAAGAGTTTCTGCAATCGCTGGATCGCTTCCTCAAAACCCAAAAGGCGCTGAGCCATTCGCGCGGCGCCGATGGTCGCTTCCTCGTTGTCCGGCTCGACCTTGAGAGCGTTGAGATAGGCCTCGTGGGCTTCAGCCGTTTCGGTGTCGCCGTAGGTTTCCGCCACGGCGATCCACGTGGCCACGTCAGGTTTCCCTTCCTTCAGCGCTGCAAGCAGGACTTCTCTCACCGCGTTCGGGTCGCGGCGCAGCGCCGGTTCCAGGAGCGTGCGACACCGCGCGATCGTCGTGGACGACTGCGACCGGCGTCGAAGTTCCTCGATCTCTTGAAAGGCGACGTCGGGTTTGTTCTCCTTCATGTAGGTGAGGGCGAGCAACTCGCGGGCGGCCTCGTGGTTCGGGTCTTTTTCGAGGAGCACACGAAGCTGGCGCTGCGCCTGAAGGGCGCGATCGCTGCGGCGGAACAACTGGGCGAGGGCGAGCATCGATTCCGTGTCCGCGCGATCGAGTTGAGTGGCCGCGCGGTAATGTTGCTCGGCCTTTTCGGTATCGTCCAGGCGGTCATGGATTTTACCGAGTAGCTTTTCCAGTCCGGCGTCCTCGGGGCGATCGGCATCCACCCTGGCGGCCGCTTTCAGGGCGTCCTCATAGCGGAAGTCGGCAAAGTAGACTCGTGCCAAAGCCAGTCTCGCGGGAACGAATGCAGAGTTGGCGTCGGCGGCGCGGCGAAAAAGGACTTCCGCGCGGTCCGAGCGCCCGCCGGCGGCCGCCAGAACTCCTCGCGAGTACAAAACGGCAAAATCATCATTGTCATTATTGACCTCGATGAGTTGCCTTGCCGCGTCTGCCTGCGTCGCCAACGCGACGAGCTTGGCTTCAAAAGCGGACGCGCGTTCGGGTTGTTGCCGGATGCCTGCGGCGCAAGCGTTCAGGGCGTCGGCTGCGGCGCCTTGCGATGTCAGAAGATCGACGAGTCGCAAACGGACCTCAAAGGCTTCACGGTTGCGACTGAGGAATCCTTCCAGCTCGCGCCGCGCTTCGTCCAGGCGTTGCAGGCGGACGAGCGCGTCAACGAGGTTGAGAAGCAATCGCGGTTCGTTGGGCCGGGTGGCGACCTTGCCCTTAAGGTCTTCCACGATTCGTTCGGGATGACCGGCGTGTTCGTACAATTCATACAACAAGGTGATGATCTCGGGATCATCGGATCGAATTGCCTGAGCTGCGGTGATGGCCTCGTCCAATCGTCCCGCTGCAGCGAGGAGCTTGACGTATCGCGTGCCCTTGACCGGGTCCTGTGCTGACGCGGCAGCGATTGGCGCGTAGGCCTGGGCCGCCTCGGCGAATCGTCCAAGCTTTTCGAGGATCTGCGAACGCTCCTCTCCCGCGGAGCCCTGGCCTGATCGCAGGAGTGTGGCCAGCTCACCCTTCTGTGCGGTTATCTTCGAAGAAGCCGCGGTTTTCTCGAAAGCTTCGTATTCGGCGAGGGCAGCGGCGAGATTGCCCTCCGCTGCGAGCACGCTGGCAAGATGATAATGATTGAGAGCGGCGATTTCCGGTTCTTGATGAAAGTCACTGCACAAAAGGGCGGTCCGGAAGGCGACCTGAGCGGCCGTGCGTTCGCCGGCAAGGGCGTAACACCGGCCGAGGACGTAGTGGGCGGCGGCGCAGTCGGAGTTGCCCTCGATGGCTCGTGAGGCCGCGGACCTCGCCCGTTCCACGTTTCCGGCCTGCCAGTGCAACAGGGCTAAGGCTCGATGAATCTCAAAGTGGTTGGGGTCGTATCGAAGGGCACGCTCCAATTCGAGCGAGGCCTCCGTGTAGCGCTGATCTTCGATCAATCGGCGGGCTTCGGTGATCTGCTTGGCGCCGCGTTCGGATAGGGAGGGTACGGTTTCGGGTTTCTTGGGACGCTCGACCGCCGGCTCAAGTCGGGAAAGGGGAACCAGGGCCTTGGATGCGTCGACGCCGGCAGCCAGCGTAGCGGCGGGTTTGTCCGTCGCGCGATGGTCAGCCGACCCGCTGCCTGCCGCGCATCCGGCGAGCAGTCGTAGCGACAAGAGAGTCAGGCTGTAACGTAAAATGAGCCTCATTTGGAACTTCCTCCCGGTTTTCAGTTGTACGCCGCCTGCGCGATCGGTCAAGCAAAGTGTGGTAGGCGACAAGAGTGTTACGTTCCAGAAAAGCTATCGGCCCAATTCCTGACCTCGTTTCGAGGCCGCCATGACCGCGTCGCCGATGTGGGCGAATACGGCGTTTTTGGTCATGGACTCGATGGCGGCTTGCGTGGTGCCGCCGGGAGAAGTCACCTTGGCCCTCAATACGTCCGGTGCTTCGCCGGATTCGAGCATCATCCGCGCGGCCCCCAGGCAGGATTGCTTGGCCAGGATTTCCGCCTGCTGCCGCGAAAGTCCGACGCGCTCCCCGGCGGCGATCAGGGCCTCGACGAAATAGTAAAAGTATGCCGGTCCCGAGCCGGAAACGGCGGTGACGGCGTCCATCTGGGATTCGTCTTCAATGACGATCGAGCGCCCTCCGGCGTCGAAGATTCGCTGGGCACGAAGCAAGTCTACCGCCTGGGCGAATCGTCCCTTGCACACCCCGGCCATTCCCGCTCCGACGTGGATGGGAAGGTTGGGCATGGCCCGCACGACGCGGGTCGAGTGCTTGGGGAACAGCGCTTCAATCGACCGCGTGGAGACACCGGCCATGATGGACACGATCAGGTGATCCGCGCGAACGAGGTCGGCGATCCCCTTGCACATGTCCACATACTGTTGCGGCTTGACGGCGAAAATCAGGATGTCGCTGTTGGTGACGACCTCGCGGTTGTCCGAGGAAACGGCGATGTGAAATCGGTCGGCAAAGAGCTTTCGCCGCGACTCGGATGGATCGGAGGCGATCACGCGGTCGGCGAAAAGGATGGTGTTGCGGAGGATGCCGTGGACGATTCCCTCCGCGGCGTTGCCCGCGCCGATGACGCCGATTTCGAATTGTGTGGGCATGACCGTTGCTCACAAGCCGTTGTACGATGCGATGAAGTCTACCGCACCTCTGCTAGAATATCGACGTGATTCAAATCAAGAGTGAAGGCGATGCCGTGGTGTTTCGCGTGAAAGTCACGCCGGGCGCGTCCAAAACCCGCTATCTTGGCGAGTGGGAGGGCATGGCACGGATCGCGGTCGCCGCAGCGCCTGAGAAAGGGAAAGCCAATTCCGCGCTGGTTGATTTTCTCGCCAAGCTGCTCGACGTTCGTAAACGCGATATTACCGTAGTCGCCGGGAAAACCGCACCCCTCAAAACAATCAGGATCAAGCGGGTTACGGCCGACGCCCTGTGCGCCGCCCTGCAACCCGCCCGATCCCGATCTTGACGCTTGGTTTCGCTCGTTATTCGCCGAAGGAAAACGCTCCGGCGATGGCTTCGTGAACTTCAATCGTATTTCTGACGACCAGCGAACGGCCGTAAATCTCGATACGTCCGCGTCCGGTGGAGGTTTGAGGTGGGCTCGAGCCTCCTGTTCCCGTCACATCCCAGGTTTCCGGGGCGATTGTTCGCTGAATCAGTTCTCTGAGCCTCATCAGACGCTGCTCGATGAGTTGCTCCGCCTGTTGGCCTGACTCGTTGTCTTGGCCGCTTTGGGAGCCTCCGGAACCGCCTCCGAATACGGATTGCCCACCGCCGCCGCCGCCACCGCGACCGCCGCTGCTGTTGGTCTTCTGCAGATCTATCACCGGCGCGCTTTGCCCGAAGTCGGGAACGCGAAAGAGGAGATCCGTGGCGTCATAAACGCGCGTCTCAAAGTTCCGCTCGAAATCCTGCCTCGTGGAGAGCGTCAATTTGTTGGCGATCCCGCGATAACGTATTTCCCCGTCCTCGGAGAGTTGTTCGAGAGCTTCATTCAGGACATCGGCCACCGTGGTGTTGTTAAGCTGGAGACTCACCGGGGATTCGCGGTTGACGTTCTCCACGCCGAGGGGGCCCCATTTGGGTACGATGTTGACTCGATTCTCGCCCTGGTCGCGGAGCCAATCGAGCACTTCCTCAAAGGTCTTGTCGGTCCAGTCGATGGAATCGACTCGCTTGCGAAGCAGGCTCTCCGATGCCCGCGAAGACGCCGAGGCGGGCATTGTGGCTTCCGCGGTCGTCTTCGTTTGTTCCGTTTCCTCAACAACTTGCGGCGCCGTCTGGGCCGCGGCGAGCGAGGCATAGGCCAGCACCATCCCTGTCCACGCAGCTAAGACTTGATTTCTAAACACGTTCCATTCTCCGTAAGAAACCTTCCGCAGCCCTTGCAAGTGCAGCGGAATTAAGCCAACCCGCGCCACGTACTACATCCCCACACATAAGTATAACCAGCACCGGACAAGTTCGCCAGTTTGTCAGTGGGCCTTTTCGATCATCGACGATCAATTCAGCCAACCTTCGGCATTGCAAGAAACGCATGGGGGTCGGAGTCAAAAATGACCGAATTGCTCCCCATGGACACCCATGCCCCGCCAGGAAGGAAAGTCATTTGTGGGCGATTATTGCGAGTACTAGTTCAACGGATCACTGGGCACCCAAGAGGTGAACCATCAGCGCATTTTGGGCGTGCATGCGGTTTTCGGCTTGGTCGAAGATGGCGGAATTCGGCAGCCGCGAGGTGGCGTAGTCGATTTCGTCCCCGTAATGGGCAGGGAGGCAATGCAGGATGATGCAATCCTTGGCCGCGATTTTCATGGTCCCCGCGTCGATGCGATAGTCCTTGAAGATTTTTTTACGGGCCGCGGCTTCGTCTTCCTGGCCCATCGAGGCCCAGACGTCGGTGTAGACCATGTCGGCGCCGGCGGCGCTCTTGAGGTCATTGGAAACCGCGATCTTCGAACCCGTCTTTGTGCCTTCCTGGGCAGCGGATTTCACCACTTCCGGTTTGGGCTCATAACCTTTGGGTGTAATGGCCGTGAAGTGCATTCCAATGCGGGCGGCGCCGAGCAGCAGCGAATGGCAGACGTTGTTGCCGTCGCCGATGTAGCAGCCTTTGACGCCGTCCAGCCGGCCCTTGCGTTCCAGAACGGTGAGCAGGTCCGCGAGAATCTGGCAGGGGTGCTCGAAATCGCTCAGTCCGTTGATCACCGGGACGGTGGCGTGCTTGGCGAGGTCCACGACGATGTCGTGGCCGAAGACGCGGGCCATGATGATGTCCACATAGCGCGACAGGACCAGGGCGATGTCCTCGGTGGTTTCACGTTTGCCGAGGCTGATGTCCGAGGGCGATAGATAGATCGCATGGCCGCCGAGGCGGGTCATGCCGGTCTCGAAGGAAACCCGGGTTCGTAGCGACGGTTTCTGGAAGATCATGGCCAGAGTCTTGCCCGTCAGGGGCAACCCCCCTGTATCCCCCCTTGATAAGGGGGGAGGTTGGGGGGTTCCTCGTGCCGCTCCGCGCGCTGCCTTCAACTCTCGCGCGGTCTTGAGGACGGCGGAAATCTCCTCCCCGGAAAAATCAAGCATGGAAAGAAAATGGCGACCTTTGAGGCTCATCAATGCGGCTCCTCGCGCGTTTTTTCGATATGTTCTAGGCGGGCGCGCAGATCGGCGGGCACCGATGCCGCGAGCTTATCGTCGATGAGGCCCACGCCCAACATATCTTCAACGTGGACCTGATCGATCCGACGATAGGCGGCGAGCTTCATCGTCAAGAGCTCCGGTAGACTCAGTACAAGAAACCCTGATTTTGATCGAACGGCGGAAGTTACGTCCGGCGCAGGATGAGTGCTTTGGGGCCGAGCCTTTTCGCCCGCAAAAATGACGTGGACTCCCGTTTTGGGGTTCGGGTTCTCGCGAAGAAGGAACATGGTCACGCCGTGAACATCGTATTGGTCCAATCCCTCGCCCTTTAGCGCCTCGCGGGCTTCGGCCAGGTCGTCGCGGCGAAGAAGGATATCCACATCTTTGGTAGCTCGAACGGCCCCTTCATCTACGGTTGTTACCCAAGCGGCCACCGCGTTGCCGCCGATGATCGCGTATGGGACACCGGCGTGATCGAGCGCCTCGGTCGTTTGTTGCAGCAATCGTTCTACGCGATCCACGGCCATGACCTGCCGACCAAAATCAGGGACCAAAGTAGTGGGCATTAGGATATCGTAACATGGGTTGCCGAGGGAGTAAACGCGGCGGCATGACGGTGCGAGTTCGCCGCGACGGGATGTGCGTACGAGTCACGGGCCGCTGAGCGCAACTTCGATTGTCCCAAGGTTGATCTCCCGGTCCCATTCCTCTGACTCAACAATGTTCCCTGGTTTGATAGCGAGGAATACAGCACCCATCCGGTCTCCGTGGACCACGGTAACTACAGCCTGATCCGGCGGACTGCCGAAATCCGACGGCGGCTCTTCGAAACAGAATGCAGAAGCAAAACCTTCGTCGATTGTCGCACTGTAGCTTCCACCTCCTCGAAATTCAGCTGTAGTCGGACCGCTGAAATTAAGAGGATCGCCGGCCCGTAGGAGTGTTACTTGGACGGCTGCAAATGTGATTGGTTCATCCGTCTCTGCATCTAACAACGTCACATTTACCTCGTTAAAGAAGGAGGCGTGGCCGATGAGGCAGATGCCGTTGCAGCCGGACAACAACGTTAGCAAGGGGCACAAGGTCACCCATGCTCTAACGGTTGACATTTCCACACTCGTTTGGAGTCTCATTCAGGTTGGATACCATCGCCACATTATTTCCCCCCCGTCGATGAGGGTTCCCTGGCCTTCGCCTTGGACGACGGCGCGCATGTTGCCGGGGCGATTGAGGTCGAGAACGATGATGGGGATGCCGCAACGCTGGCACAAATCAACGGCGCTGACGTCCATGACGCCGAGGCGCTTGTCGATCACTTCGTTGTAGGTTAGGCGCTCGATGCGGGTGGCCTCACGGTCACGGCTCGATTTACGCGGCGCGGATAACGCTGGCGAACGAGCGCGGCTCGGGCACTGGTTCCCCGAATTCGCGGAGGGTCTGGATATGACCGCCGACCGCTTCACGGATGGAATCCAGGGCCTCGCCCGGCGTGTCACCGCACGACACGCAGCCCGGAAGGTCCGGCACATAGGCGCTGTAACTGCCGTCTTCCGCCTTTTCGATGACTACCGTGTAGTCCATGGGCCTAATCCTCTCGTGGCAAGCCAGCTTGTCGCAGAGCGCTCTTCAGCGTACCCGGTGGCACATCGCGGCCAAGTTTTCCACCGCCCGGAACGGTCACCAAGCCCCGCTTCGTCGGGTGACGGAAGTGGAGGTGACTTCCGGTCGTTCGCACGTGCTGCCAGCCGTCGTTCTTGATTATCTCAACCAAATCGCGGTATTTCAATCGCTCATGTCTCCGCGCAATTTGCCGGATTATCGGCGCGCCAGTGCGTCCGCCGGGTTCACTTCCCGCCGTCGATGAGGGTTCCCTGGCCTTCGCCCTGGACGACGGCGCGCATGTTGCCGGGGCGCTTGAGGTCGAGAACGATGATGGGGATGCCGCTACGCTGGCACAAATCGACGGCGCTGACGTCCATGACGCCGAGGCGCTTGTCGATCACTTCGTTGTAAGTGAGTCGCTCGATGCGCGTGGCCTTGGGGTCGGTCTTGGGGTCGGCGGTGTACACGCCGTCAACCTTGGTGGCCTTGAGCAGCACGTCGGCGCGGACTTCGGCGGCGCGAAGGGCGGCGCCGGTGTCGGTGGTGACGAAGGGATTGCCCGTCCCGCCCGCGAAGATCACCACACGGTTCTTTTCCATGTGGCGGATGGCCCGGCGGCGGATGAAGTTCTCGCAGACGTTTTGCACGGGCAGAGCGCTCTGCACCCGCGTGGGGACGCCAAGGGATTCGAGCGTATCCTGAACGGCCAGGGCATTAATCACCGTGGCCAGCATGCCCATGTAGTGCCCGGTGGTTTCCTCGATGGCCGTTTCCTTGGCGATGACCGCGCCGCGGACGATGTTGCCCCCGCCGACCACCACGCACACCTGCACGCCAAGCTCAACCACGAGCTTGATCTCATTGGCCAGCTTGCGCAGCTCTTTGCCGTCGATGCCGGTCTTGCCCGAGGCGCAAAGACCTTCGCCGCTGACTTTCAGGAGGACCCGAGCGTAACGGTTTTGAGGCATAGAAGGGATTGTACTCTCCTCTCCCTTCAAGGGAGAGGGGGCGGGTCAAGACGGAGTTTTTGACGAGGTCTAGGCCGCGCCGCCGACCTTCATAATTACCATGTCGGTTACTTTGTTGACGCCCGCGGTCTTGAGCACGTCGGCGATCCGGGCGTTCTTGCCGTAGTCGTCGGTCTTTACGTGATACTGCTCCATGAGCACGCGCTCGGCGAAAAAGGCGTTGACCTTGCCTTCAGCGATCTTGTCAACGATCTGCTCCTTCTTGCCTTCGGAGATGGCCAACTCGCGGGCCTGGGTGCGAACCTTTTCGACTTCAGGCGCGGGTACGCTGGCGCGATCGATGGCCACGGGCATGGAGAACAACGCGTGCATGCACAGGTCCGCCCCGATGTTCTTGTCGGACTTGGGCGTCGCATCGAAGGCGATCAGAATGCCACTCTTGCCGTCGTGATGGACGTAGGAGGCCAGGTAGTTTCCGGTGATCCGGCGGCACTGGGCCAGGTTCATCGTCTCCCGCAGCTTGCCGAACACGTCGGTGAAGGAGGAGTCGAGCTGCGGATCGGTGCGAATCTTCTGCAAGTCGGGCGAAGACTCGCTGCCCGAGGAGACTTTCTTAGCGAAATCATTGGCGAGTTTGACGAACAATTCGTTCTTAGCCACAGGCGCCGTTTCGCATTGCAACTCGATCATGCCTGCGATCTTGCGGGCAGGGTCCATAACAATAGCGATCCGTCCTTCGCCGGTCGCTCGCCCGGAACGGTCCGCGAGCTTACCCTTGTGTTTCTTGCGGAGCCAATCCATGGCGGAATCCACATCGCCGTTGGATTCCGTCAGGGCCTGCTTGCACTCCATCATGGGCAGGTCGGTTTTCTCTCGCAGGTCTTTGACCATCTGGGCGGTGATTGTCGCCATGTTTCGATACCTTTAGCTTAGAAAAACCGGGTCCGCGCGGGCAAAAACCCGCGGCTCGCTGAGAATTGCTAACTGGCCACGTTGGGCCTTACAGAGCTAGCCGGAGTCAGATCCGCATCCCGCGATTTGTCGTTATCCGGAGTAAAACGATCTCCGCCGGCCGCTTCGGGGGCTTCCCCGCCCGCGGCCCGCGCCGTGGTCGGTCGTCTGGATCGCTTGCGCCCGACCGGGGCCGGTTCACCAGCCTCCGCCGAGGTTCGACCCTTCTTGCCCTCTTCGACCGCGTCCGCCAGATGAACCAGAACCGTGTCGATGGCGCGAATGGCGTCGTCGTTTCCGGGGATGGGGATGTCCGCGAAGTCGGGATCAGAATCCGTGTCGATCAGGCAGACGGTGGGGATGCTCAGCTTCCTGGCTTCCCGCACGGCGTTGTGCTCGCGCTGCACGTCAATAACCACCAACGCGCCCGGAAGGCGGCCCATGGTGCGAATGCCCTCCAAGTTCCGCTTGATCTTGCGGACCTCTCTTTGGCGCGAAGAGATCATCTTCTTGCTGTACTGAGCGGCCGTGCCGTCGGCTTCGGCTTTTTCCAACTCATCCAATCGTTGCAGCCGGGAACGGATCGTCCTGAAGTTCGTCAGCGTCCCGCCCAGCCAGCGTTCGATTACATAGGGCATACCCGCGCGAGTGGCCTGCTGCATGACCTGCAACCTTGCCTGGCGCTTCGTGCCCACAAACAAAACATCCTCACCTCTGGCCACAACTTGCGCGATGAACTTCTTCGCTCTAAGCAACCCTCGCACGGTCTCACGAATGTCGATGATGTGGATGGTGTTGCGTTTGCCGAAAATGTACGGCGACATTTTCGGGTTCCAGCGGCTCACGCGATGGCCGAAGTGAATTCCCGAGTCAACCAGTTGACGGACTAACTCCGAAGCCAATAAGCACCTCCAAAAGCGACTCTTACAACCTTTTCACAGACCACACAACCGGAATCCCCAAGTGTACCACAACGCTTGCAGAGAGCAAGCAGGGGAAAACGGCCGATCGAACGGTCCACTGCAAAAATCGACGTTATTGGAGCGTCGATGGGTTACCAAGCATGGTCCGCAAACTGAACGAGCTAAGGTCGGTGTAGTGTAACCCATTATGAATAATACGCTTATGACGCTGATTGTGCAGAGTTGACTGCCAGAGCCGTCCGTCTTAGCGTGGCGAACAACGCTCGTAATTACGTACTTCGTGCGAAAAGCGTGTACTTCGATTGGCAGCTCACCATCACACCGCTAGCTCCGACCCTTTGATATTCATAAGCGCGGCCGAGCCCAGCGCCGATTTGCACGGCGCGACGTTAATCCGGGCAACTCAGGCAATTCTACCCTCTGCGCGCTTTGTTGGCGTTGCAGGCCCTCGAATGGTGGATGCGGGCTGCGAGCGAATCTTCGACATGTCCCGCCACGCGGCCATGCTGCTTGGGGTAATCAAGAACGCGGCGCGGGGCATCGCCATGCTCAACACCTGCGATCGGCATCTTCGAGAATACCCCTTCGCGGGAGCTGTCGTAATTGATAGCCCCATGCTGCACCTGCCGCTTGCGGCCAGGGCGCAGACCGCCGGTGTGCCGGTGCTGTATTACATCGCACCGCAGATGTGGGCGTGGGGAAAGTATCGAATTCACAAGCTACGTAATCGCGCCGAACGAGTCGCCGTGATTCTTCCTTTTGAGGAAGAATTCTTTCGCAACGAGGGCGTTAACGCGACGTACGTCGGGCACCCCCTCGCGGAGCAAATTGCAAATCTCTCCATTCGACGTGAAGTAGTCGCCCAGATTCGCGCCCGAGGATCGCCCATCGTCGCCTTGCTTCCCGGATCACGGAAGCACGTCGTCGAGGCCGTGTTGCCGGGCCAATTGGAGGCAGCCGCGCGGATCGCATCGGCAATTCCCAAGGTTGCCTTCGGCGTCTCAATCGCGAATCGTGAGGTAGCGCCGCTTGTAGCACGAATGGTCGCGGTGTCCGGTTTGCCGGTGGTACTCTATCCCGATCACCATCCGGAGCTGATTCAGTCGGCGGACCTGGTGCTCGTTGCCTCGGGCACCACGGCGCTGGAAGTTGCCTTTCACGAGCGACCGATGATCGTCATGTACCAGTCCTCGAGGTTTTTCTATCACGCTGTCGGACGGTGGATGATCAATTCGCAGTACCTGTCGCTTCCAAACATCCTCGCGGGCCGCAAGATCGTGCCGGAGTTCATGCCGTACTACCGATCAACACAGCCGATCGCAGACACGGCAGTGGCTTTACTGATGAGCGAGGAGCGTCGTAAGAAAACGGTCGAAGATCTTCGCCAAGTCGTGCGACCGATGCGCGATACACGCGCCTCCGAAAAAACCGCGAGGCTCCTGCTGCAGATGGTCGAGTCCCCTCGTCACTAGGGGCGGCTGGATTCCTAAGAGGCTGGCTGCATCGATCTCGCACGCCCAAAACGAAGTGCGAGAGCTCCCAGCAGCAGGGCGGTCATAAGCGCCAGACCCCACTGGGATACGGTCGGTACTGCGGTTGGCGGCGAGGGAATGGCCGCACCGACGGCGACGGAGACATCGTCGATCAGCATGGTGTTCGCGTTGCCCGTACCCTCACCACGATAACAGAAGCGGAAGTCTTTCTTGTCGGCCGTCGCGCTGAGGTTGATGGGCAGGAAAGCCGTGACGCCGTCATTGACCGTCGCGGAGACGGTGTTGGTGTTGAAATTCACGTTCAGGGTCAGTTTGACCCATTGGCCTACGCCGGTTGACCCGATCAGACCGTAAAGCGGGAATGAGGCGGCGGGCCCGCCGATACCCAGGACGATGAGGTTGGCCCCGGTGCTGGTGAAATCGATACCCCATGCGTTTGCATACGCCGCCGTGTCAAAGTGTTGGATCGTGATCTTCGGTTTGACACTGGCTCCGCCGGGCGGCGTTGTTTCCAGATTAATGTAGAACGTCCACTGGTAATTCTCGACGGCCGGAGACATAACCGGAGTGCTGTAGAAACGGTTCTGCACGTTGGCCGCATCCTGATCTTTGACCCTTAGCCATCGCGTGGAGCTGCCCCGCGTGGTCGGCGTGCCGAGGAGATCATCCGCACCCAAGACCGTGTATAGACTAGGCGGCGCGCTGGTGTTGACGGTGAACCAGGCCCCGACGACGGCTACGTCGTCGCCGACGTTCATTGATTCAAAGTTCTGCGTGCCGGACGGATACTGCACGTCGGCGTGGACGATCGATGCGTAGCCGCCAAGAGAGATTACGACGCTCGCGGCAAAACGGGGCATCACGTGCTTTTTCATCCTACCTCCTCCTATACATTTGCTTCCCGGCGTGGAAAAGCGAATTATAAACACACTGGCTTATTTGTCAATGTCGAAACCTTTTCCTGGATTGCGAAATCCATCGCAAAGTTCGCAAAAAACCTCTAAATCGCATGAATTGGTCGGGAATGGGGGGTGGAGAACCCTTGCTTTACCTGCGTCTGATGGTGACCTTAGCCAAGCCAAAAACGAGGAGCAAGGAGATCATGGCTACCCCACCGGGCCCGCAAAGGCGAGGCAAGGAAGGAATCACTGGCGTGTCTGAGGGGGGTGCAAGGTCGCCGGATCGGCGTGCCGAAGCCTTGTTGATTGCTCCTTCGATGGTCCGACCGTTTACTCCCGGCAGGGCCTCTTCTATGAACTGTGCCAATTCTTCAAACGGGCGTCCCAGAACGGCTGCGACGCCGGTTCCGGCCGGGGCGTTGCGCAGCCGGATTTCCATACTGGCCCTCAAAGTCAACTCCGCATCGGGCGAGGCCGCATACCGGTAGGCGTGTTCCTGCGAAGGAATCACAATCACGAGAAGTGAGCCTTCCTCTTCAACTCTCTCCAGCACGGCCAGCGTAGCTTCGTCCAATCCCAGGGACGCCAGTTCATCCAGGTTTACAGCTTCGAAACGAATTGCACCTGCGGCCGATGGCGCCCTGTCACTCCCATTGACCGTGAGCGAAGTATCAAAAAGCGGATTCGCGTCCTCATCCCGGGTGACCGCGATGGAGATTTCCGCGGTTAATTCGTCAAGCGCAGCCTCCGCGCCCGTGGACCACAGAATCACTGCACCGCTCAGAAACACCCGGCTGCGAACCGTGCGTTGGGCGTTCGCCGAGCTTGTATCAAGATCGTTTCGGTCGAAGACGACGATGCGGGATTCGATGGCCGAGCTTTCGATGATGTACGACACGTCGGCTGCGTTCGAAAAGCAGGCGGTCTCGAGAGCGAACTCCTGCGGGTTGGGGTCATTCAACCGCGTCGGGTCCGCGACCGCCCCGAAGCCCTGTCCCACGGCCGTGCGCTCGCCTCCAAGCTCCGTGGTGGCAAGAAAGGCGGAGGCCGCGATGGGAAACTCATCCACGTCGCCCGGCAACTCCATGCCGTCGCTGTTGACCGATGCGGGCGCCCCAAAAATGAGTTCCTGAACCCTGGTTTCAACCCTCGCCTCAAAACGGGTGATCTCGCCACTCAGGCGATTTGAAGTCCAAAGTACAATGAAGAGGGCAAGCCATGCCTCGTGAGCGATGCGACGGTTGATCGGCACGTAGAGTGTAAAGGGAATCATTAAGGCACCGCCTTGGGGAGATCGTCTGATTGTATCTTCACGATACGCGGATGTCGAGGCCGTGTTTTGAGTGTGCGTGAAGCACCCATTCCGGTCCTGCGATCCGAACCACCTCTCCGTCGCTGCTCGCGGTTTTCGCTTGGTGGACGAGTTGTTGAACGGTCTGTCGCATTACGGGATGTACGATGTCCGGTGCGATTTCGGCCAACGGCTCCAATACGAAGCGCCGCAAGTGCATCCGCGGGTGCGGCACGGTCAAGTCCGGGCTTTCGATGACGGCATCGTCGAACAGGAGCAGGTCAAGGTCCAAGGCGCGAGGGCCCCAGCGCTCGTTTCGCGCTCGACCAAGTGTCGCTTCCGTTTCGAGGAGCAAACGCAGCAGATCGTGGGGTGCGCGGTGGGTTCGAAGGCGTGTGGCCGTGTTGAGGAATCTCGGCTGGCCTTCGGGACCGCCGACCGGAGCGGTCTCGTACAACGAAGCGACGTCTTTGGCAATGGAGAGACTTATGTCGGGATGGGCGGCGATGGCCTCGATCGCCTTGGCGAGGATCGCGGCTCGGTCGCCGACATTCGACCCGAGAGACAGAAACGCCACATGTTCCGTAACGTTCATCAATGGCCTTCTGCATCACTCTGCCTTGGTTAGATCGGTGAGGGCGTCGCCGCCAAGGGAGAAGACGCGCCATTCGGGGACCGGTGCTGCACCCAGGCTCTGATAGAATCGAATCGCCGGTTCGTTCCAGTCGAGCACCACCCATTCGATGCGCCCGTAGCCGCGCTCGACGCACACCTGGGCGACATAGCGCAGCATGGCCTTCCCGATCCCGCTGCGGCGCGCCGACGGCCGCACGTATAGGTCCTCCAGATACAGACCGGGTCGCCCTAGAAAAGTCGAAAAGTTGGTGAAAAACACTGCGTATGCAACGGGCTCATCATTGCAATAGCCGAGCACCGCCTCGGCCGCGGGACGGTCGCCGAAGAGCGACTCTTCCAGCACCGCTTCGGTCACGCGTACCACGTGCGTAAGCCGCTCGAATTCGGCCAGTTCCCGAATCAAAGCGAGGAGCAAGGGCACGTCCTTGCGCGTAGCCGGTGCGATTCGTAGCCTGAGATCATCAGAAGTTGTTGTCACTTCACACCCTCCGATCCTCCGGCCGTTCCGTAAGCCGCCAAGCGCCCTTATAGTACACCCGAATGCCAGACTTAAGCCTCATCCGCAACTTCAGCATCGTCGCCCACATCGACCATGGGAAGAGTACGCTCGCAGACCGCATCCTGGAATACACGGGTGTGGTCTCCAAACGGGAGATGCGAGAACAGTTCCTGGACGACATGGAACTGGAACGGGAGATGGGGATCACCATCAAGGCCAACCGGGCCACCTGCCCCTACACCTACAACGGCCGGACTTACATGCTCAACCTGATCGACACGCCGGGGCATGTGGACTTTCACTACGAGGTTTCGCGGGCGCTTGCGGCCTGCGAGGGCGTCCTTGTGTTGGTCGACTCAACCCAGGGGGTGCAGGCCCAGACCGTGGCCAACGCCTTCGCGGCGATCGAGGCCGGTCTCACGATTATCCTGGTCATCAACAAGATCGATCTACCTGCCGCCCGACCGGAAGACATCGCCCTGGAGGCAGAGCAGGTGTTGGGACTCGATGCCTCTCACGCCATTTTCACCAGCGGGAAGACCGGGGTGGGAATGGACGAGTTGTTCAAAGCGATCATCGAGCACATCCCCCAACCCAAGGGCGACCCGGAGGGGGCCTTGCGGGCCTTGATCTACGACGCGAAGTCGGACATCCATCGCGGGGTCATCAGCCATACTCGCGTGTTCGACGGGACGTTCAAGCGCGGCGACAAGATTGACCTGATGGCCGCCGGACGCACGTTTATCGTTACCGAGGTTGGGAAGTTCACGCCAAAACCCACGGCGGTACCGACGCTGTCGGCGGGCGAGGTCGGGTACTTCGTGGCCGGTATCAAGACCTTGGCGGACGTGACCATCGGGGACACGCTTACGCTGGCCTCCAACCCCACGGATCGTCCACTTCCCGGATATCAGCCGCCGCAGCAGATGGTGTTCTGCGACTTCTATCCGGGCATGGGGACGACGACGGATCAGCTTCGTGAGGCGATGGAAAAGCTGTGGCTCAATGACAGCTCGTATACGTATACCACCGTCGGATCGGACGCCCTGGGCATTGGGTTTCGCTGTGGGTTCCTCGGATTGTTGCACATGCGGATCATCCAGGAGCGACTGGAGCGCGAGGGGAACGTCACCGTAGTGCAAACGGCGCCGACGGTCACCTACGAAATCAAACTGAACGACGGCACGGTCACGCGCATCGAGTCGCCCAGCGAGCTTCCGGACATGTCCAGCGTCGAGGAGATCCGTGAGCCTTTCGTCACGGCGCAGATGATCGTTCCCGCGGAGAGCGTAGGCGTGGTGATGCAGCTCACCCGCGAGCGCCGTGGGCGGCACGTCAAGACGGAGTACCTTTCTCCAACGCGGGTGATGATGACCTACGATCTGCCGCTCTGCGAAATCATCTACGACTTCTACGACAAGCTGAAAAGCTGCACCAAAGGATACGGTACGGCGGACTACCACTTAAAAGACTACGAAATGGGCGACATGGTGAAGATGGACATTCTCGTCAACGGCGTGCCCGTCGATGCCCTGTCGGTCATCGTACATCGGGACAAGTCCCTGTACCGCGGGCGCCGGTTGCTCGAGCGGCTCAAGAAGCAGATCGACCGCCATCAGTTCGAGATCCCGCTCCAGGCCGCCGTCGGGGCCAAGATCATCGCCCGCGAGACCATCAAGGCCTTCCGCAAGGACGTTACCGCCAAGTGCTACGGCGGCGACATCACCCGCAAGCGTAAACTGCTCGAAAAGCAGAAAGAGGGCAAAAAGCGCATGCGCACCGTCGGCAACGTCTCGATTCCCCAGGAGGCGTTTATGTCCATCCTCGATCCGGATGAGGGTTGATAGTCTGGTTGCGTAACCGGAGATTGCACTGCAACAGTCGGCGGGTTTAACTTTCCGCAGCAGCAGGCCATTGCGCTCGGCAGGACTCGAACCTGCAACCCCCTGGTTCGAAGCCAGGTACTCTATCCAATTGAGCTACGGGCGCGATATACTCCGTCCGGCCAGGTGGGTCGACGGATACAGGCACGAGCCATTATAGTACCGCTATAAGGACGGTCCAGTTACCCGGCGGCAATGGACGCCGTAGCATGACACTACGAATGACGCTGATAGAGATGTTAACCAATGCCGAAAAACCTCCAAAAAGAGGAAGTTGAAGACGCTCCCGTAGCGGACGACGCCCTTCTCGATGGCGCGGCCGATCTGGGTGAATTGCCCGCGGCGCCGGCGGCGGGTCCGGTCCCCGGTAAACGCGCCCTCGGCGTCAAAGAACCGATCATCTTCAAATGGAAACTCATCGGCACATCGCAGCACATGACGTTTACGCTATTCAAGGCTGTGGAACGCGAGGAAGTAGACGCCCAGTTGGAACGCCTGCAAAAGGAGGGGTACTACACTGATCTGAAGATCCTTGACGCCGACGCCAAGGTGGTTCAGCCGGTTCAGCCCAAGGGGGCGAAAAAGGCGGCCCCGCGAAGCGCCAAGGCGTCGCCCGCCCCCCCCACGACGCGACCCTCAGCTGCCAAACGAAGTTCACCAACGACGATATCGGTTCCTCGCCGGTCGGCAACGGCCAAGAGCGCGCTGAAATCGGCCGTAAAACCCATGAAGAAAAAGCCCGTAAGACCGAGCGGAAAGACCAAGGCGGGCTCGAAGAAAAAATAGCCGGTCGTCGCAGCGACATCCATCGGCACAGTGACCACCATGCCCGATATTCTGCTTACCCGAACCGAAGGCCACGTCGGCGTCTGTACGTTGAACCGCCCCGACGTGCTCAATGCGCTTTCGGTCGAATTGATGGATCAGCTTGTCGCCGCACTGGAGGGTTTCGACAACAACCCGGACATTCACGTCATGGTCATCGCCGGCAGCGAGAAGGTCTTCGCGGCCGGAGCGGATATCGCTGACATGGCCAAGGCCTCGGTCGTGGAGATGATGGAGCGCAATAACCTCGCCCGTTGGCTGCGGATCAAGGCCGTCCGCAAGCCGATCATCGCCGCGGTCAGCGGCTACGCCCTGGGCGGCGGTTGCGAGCTGGCCATGCACTGCGACATGATCATCGCCTCCGAGTCGGCCAAGTTCGGACAGCCGGAGATCAACATTGGCGTCATGCCCGGAGCGGGAGGCACGCAACGCCTCACTCGCGCCATCGGAAAGTTCAAGGCCATGGAGGTCATTCTCAACGGCCGATTCCTTTCCGCGCAGGAGGCGTTTGATGCCGGACTCGTCACGCGCGTCGTCGCCAAGGAACAGTTTTTCTCCGAGGCCATGCGCCTTGCCCATCAAATCGCCCAGCGCCCGCCCATCGCACTCAAGCTCGCCAAAGAGGCCATTCTGAAAGCCGACGAAATGTCGCTTTCCGAAGGCTTGGAGTATGAGCGCAAGCTGTTCTATTCCCTCTTCGCTACCGAAGATCAAAAGGAGGGAATGGAGGCCTTTCTACAGAAACGCAAAGCCGAATTCAAAGGGAAGTAGTAGTGCAGCCTACGGCGCGCTGCCGGAAGCGGCTGCGATCGCCGACTCGGCCTCCGCCTTGAGTTGAAGCAAGTCGTCAGCGGACTCGATCCACAGTTCGCTGCTTTCCGCTGAAGCGGTGTAACTACCTGGTTTTCGAAGCTTCTCGGGCCAAGCCGATTCCGCCTTCTTAAGTGATTCCCTGGCTCGTTCGACGTTGCCTTTTTTCGCTTCAACGGCCGCGATAATGAGGTGATTCGGTGTGGGTTCGTCCTTGAATTCGATGGCCGCGAGGGCTTCGGGGATCGCGTCGTCAAGCTCGCCTTTTCGCAGATTAGCCAGGGCCAGGACGCGCTTCGCCCTGGGATCGCGGTACTTGCCCTTTCGATCGGCGTACTCGGCATCATTAAGGGCCTTGCGAACATCCAAGTGCTCGGAAAGTTCCAGCCGGATTCGCGTTTGGATAACCCAAGCCAGAACATCCTCGTCGTATGCCTCAAGCGCTTTGCCGATGTGTTCGGCGGCCTCGCCTTTTTTCTGAAATAGCTCAAACGTCGCCAGATTCCTCCACGCTGCGGCGTGCCATTGATCCTGCTCATCTCCCGCCAGCGTCGCTCCCTGTCGTAAACAACGTTCAGCTTGAATCAGGTCGCCTGTGATCACGTACAATGCTCCGAGATTTGACCAGTTGTGGTATACGTCCGGGCTCAGCTCCAGCGACGTCTTCAATGCCACAATGGCTTCAGGGTGTTTCTCCATGCGCCTTAGTGCGACACCCTTGAAGCCTAGTGCTTTGACCGTGTTTTCCACGTCACCGATGGCGAACTCCATCGCCCGGCTCGCGTAGCCCTCCGCGGCGGTCAATGTCGCAGCGCCCGCCAGACTGGGATTCAGGCGGTTTTGTTCCAAATTGATCCACGCCAAACCCAGCAGCGTTGGAACATGACGGGGTTCCATGAGAAGGGCTTTTTGGAATTCCTCGTCCGCATCCACCCATTTCTTGTTCTGCCCGTAGAACATACCGCTTTGGTAGAGGCCGTTGATTTCCTTCTCATGTCCCTCGGCTTCTGCTCTGAACCACAAACCAATCGTCGCCGCCAGAAGCACCGCCGCCGTCACGGCGATCACCGGCGCTTTACGGCGCCGGACGAACTTGATTACGCGCTTGACGGGACCGGGACGTTTGGCCGTGATGGGCAGATCGTTGATGTATCGCCGAAGGTCTTCAGCCAGGGCCCGCGCCGTCGGATAGCGCGACTCCGGAGACTTTTCCAAAGTCTTGAGGCAGATCGTCTCCAGTTCGGACGGCACCGCTGGCAGGATCTTGCGCGGCGCAGTCGGTTCCCGGGCGATGATGGCCCCAAGAATGGCCTTTTCGTCGGAACCGGGGAAAGCGGGCTGGAAGCACAGAAGCTCGTACATCGTCGCCCCGAGCGAGTAGATGTCGGTGCGATGATCGACGCGGACGCGCTTGGCCATCGCCTGCTCCGGGCTGACGTATCGCAAGCTCCCCAGCAAAGCACCGGTCATGGTCACGGACTCTTCATCCACGGTCTTGGCCAGGCCGAAGTCCGCCACCATGATCCGCCCGTCTACGGAAAGAATGAGGTTTCCCGGCTTGATGTCGCGGTGAATGATGCCCTGTCCGTGGGCGTAGTGCAGGGCCTCGGCGGCGTCGGCCATCCACCGCGCCACGTGCTGAAAGTACGCGCGGCCGCGACCGGATGGCGTGGATGATGTAAAACTCGAACCTGAATCGTCAAAGGTTTCGCCCGTAGCGGATCCTTCCAAGCCGCTGGGCATGACCTCCGCATCGCCCGCCCGTAGCGCTTCGGAGAGTCGCGTCGGCGAAAGCGCCGGCGCGTTGGCCGCCGACATGCGCTTGATCAGCGCATTCAGCGGCTGCCCGACGATCAGGTCCATCGCGTAGTAATAGGCGTCGCGCGACTCGCCGAAGTCGTGGATGGGAATGATGTTGGTGTGATGCAGGCGCGCCGCGGCCGTCGCCTCGCGGCGGAAACGCGACACGGCCGAGGGGTTCGCCGCCCCCATCATCGCGGGTAGTACTTTGAGGGCCACCGTGCGGTTGAGCTTCGTCTGCACCGCGCGATAGACGATGCCCATTCCGCCCTGCCCCAATACTCCGAGAATGCGATATCCTTCGATCTTCGGGTAATGGCGGGAAACGTCATCGGCCTCGGCTTTCACGGGCGCGGCGGGCGGGAACAAGGAGTCGATGGCCAGCGAGCGCGAGGGCGGACTGTCGATGGTCTGCGGGGCTTCGTTGCGAAATTGTTCGTACGATTCGCGGCACTTTTCGCACGTTGCCAGATGCTCGCGGACTCCGTCCTTGCGTTTCGGGTCGAGCTTCCCGGCTTCGTAGGCCGAAAAATCTGAATTCGAAAGACAAGCGGACATGGCCTTGTCCTGTGTTCGTCGGTACGCCAAGCTCTTTTTGGGGAGCGAAACTCCCGGCAGCGTCGTTTTAAGGAATCGCTAGGATACCGTGGAGTCTGCCCGCTGGCGAGACCTGCACATCACACCGACCGAGATGCGTTTTCCAATGCCGCTGCCCCTGATTCTTCGCGCGCCGCGCGCAGGTCCTCGATTTTGTCGAGTTGACGTTCCAGCAGTCGCGTTCGAGTGCCCTTCAGTTCGTCGAATTCGTTGCGCGCCTCCTCCAGCTTGCGGCCCATCTTCTCCATCGATTCCACGAACTTTCCCCATTGTTTTTGGAACTCGGCCAGGTGTTCGAGAATCCGCTTCGACCCCTGCTCAAAACGGAAGTTCTCCACGGCCTGGCGAACCACGGCCAGGATCGCGTACAGCGTCAGCGGCGAGCACAACACCACTTTGCTGCGCATGGCGTCGTCGAGAAGCGCCGCGTCGTGCTCATGAATGAACCCATAGACCTGTTCATTGGGGATGAACACCAGCACATAGTCCACCGTCCCCGCGGCCGGATCGATGTACTCGCGGCCGGTGACTTCCTTGATTCGTCTTCGCACGTCGCGCAGGAACTGTGTCGTACACTCCGCGCGGCTCATGTCGTCTCCCGCGTCCAGGACTTTCAGGTAGTTCACCAATGGGAACTTCACGTCCATGTGCATCAGTCGATCACTGGGCAATACGAACGTGAAATCAGGTTTTCCACCGTCGCTGAGGACCTGCTGCTTATGGTAATTGACTCCCTCGATGAACCCCGCCAAGTGCAGCACGTCCTCGGCCATGCGCTCGCCCCACTGCCCGCGACGCTGAGGATTGGCCAGGGCCTCGCGGAGCTGCGCCGTCGTCGATTGCAGACGCCGCGTCGCATCCGCGTTGGTTTCGAGGTTGCGCTGCAGCGCCCCCTGCGCCTCCGCCCGCTGCTTCTCCACGCTTTGAATCAGGCTGTTCAGCGTGCCGAGCTTCGTGCCCATCTCTTCGAGCCTGGCGTCGATGAGCCTCTTCTTCCCCTCCAGCGTTTGATCGCCCAGCGCCGTCTGCTGATCGAACAGCGGCTTGGCCAGTTTCAGGAAATCATCCGAATTGGCGGAGAGCGCCTGTCGGGACAAGGACGAAAACAGCGTTTCAACTTTTTGAAAAAAGAGAGACAGTTCTTCTTCTCTTGTTTGTCGCGCTTTCGAAGCGACCCGCGCTCGAATCAACCAGCACGCGCCAACGCCGACTCCGGCGCCAACCACGAAACCAATAATGCTCGCCCAAAAAGTTGACATAGGTCCGAATTCCAAAGCGAATTGTCGGGCCACACCTCGAACACGCAAATCGCAACGTACGGCGCAGCTTCGAAGCAACATCATGCCTCGTTGCGAAACTTCCTCCCATCTTACCCCAACGGCATGTTCGCGTTCGCGTCTCCGCTTCCGCGCGTCTCGGGTGGTCTTTTCTAGGACTCGATTGCTGATTCAAAGATAACGGCATGGGGAGTGAATTAGTCCTTTCGGTGCGGGCAATCAGGCCCGCCGGAGTGGGGGTGGAAAGAAGATGAGCAGAGCAATCCTAGTTCTGGTTTTGATCCTGATGGCAGCCCTCGTCTTCCAAACGGGCTGCTGCGCCGAGGCTCAAAAGCCGCCTAGAATAGAATATTCAGCCAAAAACCTATTATTCAATCCCAAATGTAACATGCCCGCCCAGGACACAATCAGGGCCGATTGGCCGGTTACAAGCACCTTCGAGCATCAACGAGAGCAATTCACCTATCGGGAGACCATCATTGACCGGCAGGGTAGACATGGCTCCAACCAGGACTACTTCCTACGTCGCTTCGATTCCGTCCGAACGGGTACGACAAGCCGTTAAGAGTCTGCCGACATTCCCCGTCAATCCTTGTTTTTCATACCGCCCAGCCCCAAATCTTTTGAAGAAGATTGGTGCTTGATACGCTGGAACCCTTTATGGTAGGATGACTTGCAATCGTTGACGCCTGCGCGTTGGGTCTGCGGGCGATGCAAACAGGCTCGTCAGGTCATTCGAGCGGCTTCCTGCGGAGGGAGACACCCAAGGGACCGTACTGGCTCTGTTTTTCACAAAGTTTCTCCATGGCCACCATCACGAAAAAAGAGCTGATAGATCGCATCGCGGAGCGCGAAGGCTATAAGCGAGTTTGGGTGAAACGGGTCGTCCATTCGTTTCTGGATTCGATTATTCAAGAGCTGAGCAACGGGAATCGACTAGAATTCCGTGACTTTGGGGTTTTTGAGAGCCGCATACGCGCTTCGCGGGATGCCCAAAACCCGAAAACAATGGATAAGGTACACGTTCCCTCCAAACGAACTGTAAAATTTAAGCTCGGACGGGTGCTCAAACAGCGCCTTCGTGAGACGCCTGTAGCCACTGACACGGCGACGGGTCTTCCGGTCGGCGCCTCCGCGCCTCAGACTCGCAAGTCGGCCGCGTCGGGCGACGGGGCCGTGCCGCGGCGGTAACACAGTCCTTTATTCGACCTTTCAGGGCTGCGGCGCAAGCGCGCTGCGACAACAGACCCGGCCAACCCTACACTTGTAATGGCCCATGCAGCTCGACGACAAAATCTGCTACTGCTACGGCGTGTCCATGCGGAAGCTGATGAACTTCAGCCGCCGAACGTGCCCCAAGCGAGCCAGCCAGATGACCGAGTGCCTCGGCGCCGGCACCGGCTGCGGCTGGTGCATCCCCTTCCTCATCAAGATCGCCGAGAACCCCGACGCCTTCGGCATCGACGACCTTACCGCCGAGCAGTACGCCGAACGCCGTAAGACGTACATCAAGACGCAGCCGAAGAATACGTTTGGAGAGGCCTAGAAAGTGGGGTTTTGGAGACTTCGCGAGTGAGCGGCAAGGTGCCTTTGCCGTCACGAATGAGAGCCACATGATACGGAGTCGTTAATTCCCCACTCGTCGAATCGCTGCGGTAGTGTACGCCGAGGGACTCTGTGCGCTTGAGGGCGGACAGGGCGACGAGGCGGGCGACGGTCAGTTTGTTTTGCGTCTCCCAGCCCTGCACGTCGTCGAACGTCTTGTCGAGCGTGTAATGGCCCCAGAAATCGAGGATTTCGCAGGTCTCGCGCAAATGGTCGCCCCGGCGGACGATGCCGACGTTTCGCCACATCACGCTGCGGAGCGAATTGCGGATGTCGGGCAAGTCGAGCGTGGTCCGCGACGAGGCAGGGTTCTGATTGGCGATGCGCGTCAACGGCGTGCCATGCGACTTTTCCGCCGCTCGCCGGCCCGCGGTGTCGCCGGCAATCTTGCCGAAAACCAGTCCCTCCAGCAGCGAATTGCTGGCCATTCGATTCGCCCCATGGACGCCGCTGCAAGCGGCTTCGCCGCAGCACAATAGCCCCTCGACCGTTGTCGAGCCGTCCAGTTCCACATCCACTCCTCCGATCATGTAATGAGCGCTGGGTCGAACGGGGATCAGATCACGCGTCACGTCGATCTCGAAATCCGCACACAAGCTCGCGATGTGCGGGAACCTTTGCGCGAAGCCCGGTAGGTGTCGCACATCCAGATAGACGCAATTCGCCCGATTCGCGGCCAGGTGGCTCTGAATGGCGCGGCTGACGACATCGCGTGGGGCAAGCTCGGCATCGGGGTGATAATCGGGCATAAAGCGGCGTCCGTTGCGGTCTACCAGGTGCGCCCCTTCTCCCCGGACGGCCTCAGAAATCAGCGCCCGCCCCGCGCCGGCGACGTAGAGCGTCGTGGGATGAAATTGCATCATCTCCATGTCGGACAGGCGGGCACCCGCGCGATACGCAGCGGCCAGGCCGTCGCCGGTGGAGATCGGGGGATTGGTCGTCTCCCGCCAGATTTGTCCGCACCCGCCGCTGGCCAGCACCGTCTGTTTCGCCCAGATCAACTGGTGGCCGTGTTGCTTATGGAATGCCACCGCCCCGACACACACGCCGTCGTGGGTGAGGAGATCGAGCAGGAAGCAGTGATCGAAGATACGGATAGCTTCGATCTGTTCGACGCGGCGGCGGAGAGTGCGGACCAGTTCCCGCCCGGTTTGATCGCCTTGCGCATGAACGATCCTTTGGACGGAGTGACCCCCTTCGCGGGCCAGCGCGAAGCCGTTCTCGGCCCGATCCAGCTCCATGCCCCATCCGACCAACTCGTCAATGCACCGCGGTCCTTCGTTCACGAGAAGCCGGACCGCTTCCGGACGATTGAGTCCGCAGCCCACGCGCATGGTGTCGTCGTAGTGTGATTGAATGGCGGCGGCGTCTTTCGCGGCGACCGCAATGCCTCCCTGTGCGTGGCGCGTGGCGGAGTCCGTGAAATCAGCCTTGCATAAGAGCGTGACAAGCCCATAGCGCGAGGCCTCGATGGCCGCACGGGCCCCGGCCACGCCGCTCCCGATAACCAGGACGTCGGTGAGAATGTGGCTGGTGCGGTTGGAGTCGAAATTCGTGAGGTAACGTAGGGTGTCATAGAGGGTCGGCATGGCCGGGCCATCGTAGGCCCCTGCGAAACGGCTCGCAAACAGTGGGCGTGCCCCGCAGGGGGTAGGCTAAGTCGCCGCGAGCCGACTACCGATAACCATTGCGATGAGTCAATGCGAGTCCATACCCAACTCCTTACGGGTAACGATCCTTGCCACCGCGGTCCTTATCTCCGGGGCGCAGGGCGGGGACAACGAAGCGGGTCCAATGGATGCGAACGCCGCCGCGCGGATCGTCCACCGATTCGATTTTGACGAGCGAGAGGCCGGCAACGTTGAGGACGTGCCCAAGTATTGGGAGCCCATGCGCGCCCCGAACTTTCCCGGCTTCGCGGGAGGCGGGTTTGACATGCAGGTCGGGCGCTCCGCCCCGCCGTCGTTCTACCTCAAGAGCGAAGGGCGTAATGTCGTGTATCACTACCAAGGCGGCGAGACGCGCGTGCGCCCCCACGGTAACTATCGCATTGAAGGCTTCATACGTCCGGACAAGCTCCAGTACGCGCGTGCCTGCCTTTGCGCCTACTTCGTGGACCGCCTCGGCAGGCCGCTGCTGGAAACCATGGTCCGCACGCCCTTCATCGAGGGCCGCAGCCAGGATGAATGGGTTCCCGTCGAGCTGCACCTTGCCTCAGCGCCAGCTAACGCGCACACGATTGGATTAGGTGCGTGGGTGCTTCAGGAGTCTACCTGGGACACGTCCGCTCCCGCACGTCGGCGGATCGTTCGCAATGACGTGCAGGGCGGTGCATGGTTCGACGACCTCGTCATTTACCGCGCGCCCAGGGTGGAGTTCAAAACCGCCGGTCATGGGAACGTCATTGGGCCTGACGATCCAACGGAGCTGGCCGTCCTGGTTACGGATCATGAGGCCGGCGTGCTGACCGGCCACGTGTCCATCGAGGCGGCGGACGGTGCAAGAATCGGAGAGTTTCCCGTTTCGCTTTCCACGTCCAGGGATGGCCCGCTTGCCATCCCTCTTGGTTCACTGCCGCCCGGCCTGTTTCACGCCCGCCTGGACGTATTCTCCGGCAACAGCGTCGTCGCCTCGCAGACCCTGGACTTCGTGCGTCTGGGGCCAGCGCGGCGGCCCGCCGAAGCAACGACGCGGTCGTTCGGAGTGGTGATCGATCCGCAAATGCGCAGCGACCCCGCCGCGGAGCTGGCCTTGCTCGACCGACAGAGCGTTCGATCCGTGAAGCTGCCCGTATGGACCGGACTGGATGAGCATGTCCCGTCGGGCGAACACCATCGCGACAGCGACACGCTGTTGAAAGAGCTGGAACGAAAGGGATTTGTTCTGACCGGCGTGCTGTTCGGCCCGCCGAGTCCGATCGTGGAGCGCTACGGCGCCTATTCGCGTACTCTGGTTGATCTGCTGGCCGGCGATGAAGAGGCGTGGGGGGACGAGCTGAGCACCGTGGCCGCGACCTACGCGGATATGTATCGCTGGTGGCAAGTGGGGCCGGATGGGGCCACCGTCGCCCAGGATCAGGCTCGGTTTTCCAAGGCCGCTGAACAGTTGCGTCGCGTCTTGCGTCGCTTTCATACGACGCCGCGACTTGCAGCGCCCGCATCCTCCGCCGATGACGCCGAGTCGAAACATCTGCCCGTGGAGCAGCTCTGTCTCTCTTTCGGGTCGGACATCCATGTGGACCGGATTCCAGACAGGATGAAGGCCGCGGCGGAGGGACGGTATGAGCAAGTCTGTGCGTTTGTTCCGCCGCTTCCGAAGGAATCTTATCAGCGTCTTCCGCGATTGACGGATTGGGTGCGCAGAATCATTGCAGCTAGGCACTCCGGAGCAAACACCCTGTTTGTGCCGCAAACATGGCACACTCGCCAGGCCCCGTTCGGACCTGTTACCGAACCGACCGAAGAGTTCCTCCTATTGAGGAATATCGCGGATATCCTTGGAGATGCTACGCCCGGGCAGCGCGTGGACATCGCCCAGGGCGTGCGCTGCTTCGCATTTCATTCGGGGGAGGAGACCATCCTCGCCGCGTGGGACGATGGCGCGCCGCCCGAGGGGCGTGTTCACGCGGTACAGTGGGGCCGGGCCGCGTCGATGATCGACGCGTGGGGGCGCACCACCGCGCTGGAACGGGATGAGAAGGGACGACAACTCCTGCGTTTGACAGAAACGCCCGTATTTGTGACCGGCGTTGACCGATGGCTGGTGGATTTTGTGACTTCGATGGTCTTTGCGCCCGCGCATGTCGAGTCCAGCCAGGAGGTCGCCTATCACACCGTCGAGCTGGCCAATCAAGGTACGCACCCCCTCATCGGCCAAGGGGACTTTGTAGTCCCCCGGTCTCTGGAGGTTTCACCGAAGTCCTTCAACTTCAATCTTCCACCCGGTCGTCGGGAGAAGATTGAACTACGAGTCCGCTATCGTCACAACGAGCCGGCGGGCCGCAAGACGATCGTCGCGAAAATGACGATCATGCCCGGTTCCTACTACGTCGAGGCGCCGCTCATGGTGGACGTCGGACTTTCCGACGTGGACGTATCGGGAATGGCCTACGTCGAGGGCGACGACCTCGTCTTGCGCCATACCCTGACCAACCGATCGCCGAGCGTGCTGAGCTTTCGGGGATCAACCGCCGCGCCCGGATACGAAAAACAGTACCGACCCTTCGCCAACCTGCATCCGGGCGACACGCAGACGGTGCATTATCGCATCCGCCAGGGCAGCGATCTCATTGGCCGCCAGGTCCGCCTTGTGCTTCACGAGCTCAACGACGGTCCGCGGGTTCACAACCTGGAACTCACCGTACCTTGATTGAGTGCCCATTGCTTGTCATGCTGAGCGCAGCGAAGCATCTCGCTTGACTTCACATCCATGCGACCACAACGTAGCTACATGATGACGGTCGGGGCAATTGATTTGGAATGAGTTTCAGCTTTGGACCCGAATCTGACCACATTGGGCGAGATCATCCGTGCCTATTGGCCGGTGCCGGCCTGTGCATTGGCCGTGTCGCTCCTCGCTACCCCGTTCTGCCGCCGATACGCCTTGCGCAAAAACATCGTGGATCGTCCCGATGATTACTTGAAGCCCCACAAGCTGCCTATTCCTTACCTCGGCGGCGTGGCGATCTTTCTGGGATGGTCTACGGGGATCGTGCTGGCCATGATTCTGTTTGACTCGCAGCCGTCCAGCGGTGGCGACGCTCACGGCCCGGTCCTGAACACCACGCGGACACTAGGAATCATCCTCGCGGGGTTGGGCATCACTTCGCTTGGTCTTTTCGACGACCTCCATTTGGCCTCTCCTGTGGCGAAACTCGTCGGCGGCGCGGCAGTCGGCTTGATTCTCATCGTGTTCGGATTGGGAGACGACACGTTAAGCCTGCTTTTACGGTCCACCGGCATTGACCCCGGCGACCTGCCCCGATCCCTGGTTGTCGCATGTTCCATTCCCATCACGCTGTTCATTGTTCTGGGCGCCTGCAATGCCACGAATTTGATCGACGGCCTGGACGGCCTGTGCTCCGGAGTGCTGGGGATCATGGCGGCGGGGTTTCTCGTCCTTGCGGTGCATCTGCACCTTTGGAGCTCCTGGGATACGCTGGATGTGAAGCGCGTCGTGATTGCGTCCGCCATGATGGGGGCGGCCCTGGGGTTCCTGCCCTTTAATCGCAACCCCGCTCGAATCTTTATGGGTGATGCCGGCTCCATGCTGCTGGGACTCAACGCCGCGGTGCTCCTGTTGCTCTTCGCCAAGTCGAGCAACACGCTCCGCTGGATGCTGGGGTCGCTGATGATCTTCGGGCTGCCCCTGGCGGACATGCTGCTGACCCTCGCCCGTCGCTGGCGCAATCAACGTCCGCTCATGCAGGGAGACCGAAGTCACTTTTACGATCAATTGGTGGATCGCGGCTGGCCGGTCAAGCGCGTGGTCCGCGTCAGTTACACCTTGGCCGCGTTCTTTGCCCTGATGGGTTGCGCTCCCATCGTCCTCCGCCTACGCTACGTTGTGCCTCTTTACATCTTGGTCGTAGCATTTGTCATCGTCTTGGTGATAAAGTTCGGAATGGTCCGCGTCGAACGCCCGCCAAGTTCGGAGCCGCGACGTTGGGGAAGGGACGGCTAGGAACCGGGCGGAACCGGGTGAAGCAGATATAGGTCACCTATTCGTCGCCAAGAATAAGACTCAGGTGCCTCTGGCGCCTTGTTGACGTTCAGGGGGACGTAAACGACGGGTTGTTTGGAGGGGACTGCTGATCCCCCTTTCCGCCAATCGACATCGCCAATGATCCGCAGACGATCGCTTGGAATGTCCCGCGCTTGATACCTTACCGCGAACTCGGCCATTCGGTCTTCAACGATGATCACGCCGTTCGCTCCGGCCAGAGCGACGGCCTCGCGGCTCATCCTCTCCGCGGATTTTTCAGCGATCGACCACGGCGTAAAGAGATATTCATAGTCATCCCGATAGGGCTTGTGCCTCTCCGCGCTTCCAAGGACCCTCCAGTGCCTCGCCAGGTTCGGAAGAAAAGAATACAACAACGGTGTCCACGCAATGGCCGCGAAGGCAATGACAGAACGCGCGCGGCGTTTGTTCGTCGAGGTGCTCGTCGTCCAAGCTGAAAATCCTATCCCCCCGAAGATCGCCAGCAGGACGTAGGCGGAAAGAAAAAAGGTGTGCTGATCCACCGTCGAATATCGCACCACAAACAGCGTATGGAGCACCAATCCCGTGAGCAGCGCGCGCCGCGCTGTGGTCGGCACGTTGACCTTGGACGCGCTTAGCATCCCGTATGCTGCCAGCGGCAACAGCAGGTTCGGGAAGTTGATGATCACGAAACCCAGAACTTTGATCATGATGCCCGCCGAAATCGTCGTGTTGAGCACATCATCGCGATAACCGTGACCAAACAGGGCCGATTCGATCGTTGCCCATGCGTTACCGCTTCGCATCCACTCCGAAGCCACCATGACCCCGTACGGAGACGCACCGAGCAGCCATAAAACCGCACCCACGGCTATCGCTTGGACTCGAATGTCTCTTCGTCGTAGTGCGATGACGGCAACCACCGCGAGAACAGGAGTGATCAATACGGCAAGCAGGTGGTTGGATATCCCCAGACCGTTGAGAAGCAACATGCCCCAAAGGTACGCCGGGCGCTTCGTTTGCGCGTAGAGGATCAGGCACCAGCACTCACCGGACAGCAGGGCGGCGGCCAGCGTGTATGTTTCCGTAAGCGTCGCCATTTGCCAAAACGTGTGCGCGACGGCCAGCGATAAGGCCGCAAAGAGAGCAGCCGTCCAAGACCGAGTTAGGGCCTGTACACAGCCAAATATGTTCGCACCCGCAATCGCCGCGGCCAGTCCGCTCAATAGCGTGATGGCAAAACATGGTTCAAACAGATTTAGCGAGACCGCGGTCCGCCCCAACCAGTGGTGCAATGGATGACTCAAGGCCAAACCGAGCGGGTTGACCGGCTCTTGGCTGACAACACGCAGGATGTGGTATCCGGAGTCCTGCCATTGCGCACCGCGGTTGGCCGTGGCCGCATAGAGCAGAAAACTGATGAAAAAAAGCGCAAACCAGACTGTGCAAACCGCTCGCGGGTTCCCGCGGGGTTCAACGGATGGTGAGGCCGGTGATGCGGGCTTCAAAGATCAGTTTTCCATTCACCACGCCCTGGGTGTCTGAAACGATGCGCCGCGGACGGTAATCGACGCCCACTCCGATAATGAATAGACGTGCGGGCGGCACTACGGTTTCTCGAAACTTGCACGAGTCCACTCCGCCGAATCCGACAAACGTGTCGTTTCCCCCAAGCTTGGCGAGGACGGCGCTTGCTTGCGCCGCCATTTCCAGCATCAGCACACCCGGCAGAAGCGGTCGATTCGGAACGTGTCCGCGCACCCACCAGTCCTCTTGTCGAATATCGGCATAGGCGACGATTTTTTGGGCATCGACGTCCGCCATGCACACTCCGTCGAGGATACCGAATTCAAAGCGATGCGGCAGACGGTTGTAAATGTCTTCTTTGGTCAGGATGACTTGATTCAGGTCAACTTCGTCGAGGTCAATAAGGAGAGGAGGAGGCACGGGCATCGACTCCGCAATGGGCTGCCGATCCCGATCGGCGAAAGAGGTAGGTCAGATTTGCTTGACCGTCGGACCCAAGGCCGCGACCAGTCGCTAACGAGGCACTCTGCCGTCGGCGTCTGGTTGCTGCACCCAGCAATCCCAACAACGTGGCGGCGTACGGCGTAAATCAGCTCGTGGGCTGCGAGCGGACTTCCAGGATCTTCTTGCGCACCGCTTGAGCGGTGTCCTTGATATCCTGCATGGCCTTGCGGACCCGCGTTCCCGCGGCCTTGTTGCCTCCTGATGCCTTGGCGACATCGTCTGCCGCAGCTTCGACCAGCTCCTTCAGGTGTTCATACTCCTGCATGTTGCTCTCCGACGGACGTTACCCTGATGAGCGTTTCACGCTCTAATTCAATACGGCCCCGAAGAGTGTACTCAATTCTCTCCGGTCCCGACAAACCAATCTTACACGGCCCTCATCGGCTTTGCCGCGCTAAAAACTGACGTTTTATCGCCCTGAGTGGTGATTCAGGTGGCGATTCACCGCAGGCAGGCAGGCATGGATTAAATCATAGCGGTATAAAATCAAGTATTAGAGATTAACTGCTATTAGCAAGAATTTGATGCGAATTTCTGAGGCAGCAAGCTGTGCGCGCCAGTATTGGCGTACTGCGCGGAATCCGTATCGCACTACTGGCAAGAGCGTTTGGCAACTTGATCATTGGATCAATGTCAGCCGTCGTTGCCGTCCATTTCGTGTAGCGTCCGCGCGAACGAGGCCGATATGACGCATCGACTCGGTAACGGGCCGAGCCCGAACGATGCACGAGTGAGGTTGTCAATGCGTGATCGAATGTGGACAACAAAGGTTTTAGGTGGCTTCCTTTCACTCTTTCTTGCCGCTGGGGTCGCCGTGCCGGCGCGGGGTGAAGACACGGATCGCGTTCGCTCGCGTACGTTTGACGTCGAGTACTTCGTCAATGAAAACGCCCTTCCGCTCGATTCGGTTCAACTCTGGTTTACGCATGGTGACGATGGGACGTGGCACCAATTCGGCTTCGATGAAGACCGCCATTCGCCAATCACCTTCCATGCTCCGGACGAGGGGCTGTTCGGTTTTTTCCTTGTCCTGACGAATTCGACCGGTGCTTCCAGCGAGCCTCCGACGCCTTCGGTCAAGGCGCACCAAAGGGTGTTTGTGGATTTTTCGCAGCCTGTAGTACAGCTTCACGCTATTCGTCAAACGACCCAACTCGGTCAACGCGTGCTGCAAATCCGATGGACGGCGGTTGATTCACACCTCACCGTCAGGCCCATTGAGCTTTCCTTCCTGCGTCCCCCGGAGACGACCTGGAGAATGGTTGATCCTGAGCCGCTCGCCAACACGGGACGTTACGATTGGAAGTTACCCGATGAAATGAGCGGATCGGTGGCGGTACGAGTCACGGTCAGTGATTTGGGCGGGCACCGCGTGGAAAGCGAACCGCAGGCGATTGAGCTCTCGCCGATCACAGCCCAGCCCGAGAATGTTCCCATCGAGCCGGCGACGGCCGCCAGGAACGATCGGCTGCCTGTGGATCCGGACGCCACCGCGCTTCCCGGGTCAAAAAAGGCAAAAGAGCGGGTCGCCAGACTCCTGGCCCAGGCGGATGAGCATCGCACACGAGGAGAACATGCCGAGGCCGTTGCCCGACTTCGCGAGACGATCAAGCTTGACCCGCAGCGAACACAGGCGTTCGTCGAAATGGCCGACATGCTGTACTGCCTGGGGGACCTGGACCGGGCACAAAACGCTTATGAAATTGCACTCAAACAGCGGCCCAACATGCGTGCAGCGCTGCATGGCACGGCCCTGATCGAGCGAGATCGAAAGAACTACTCCGGGGCGGCCGAGCGACTTCGCACGATCCTGCGATACAATCCCAGCGATGCGGAGGCGTGGATGAGCCTGGGCGATGTGGCCATCTTCCAGGGTGACGAGCTGCTGGCCCGTGACTGTTACAACCGGGCGACGAGCATTGATCCCTCCGCGGCAAACACGATCGCGGAAGCCCGGCAGCGACTCGCAATGATGACAGAGGCTTCCCGCGGAGTTCCACCGAGAGGGAAGTGACCCCGATGCCGGAAGTATCCATTAAAGTTCATCCGGTTTACGCCGTCGTGGGGCATGATCGTTTCCTGCGCGGCGAAGCGCTGGACAGCATCCTGCACGAGCTTGCCCCGCACGTGGACGCGACCGGCCCGACTTCCCTCGACGGAAAAAGCGCATCCTTGACGGACGTTCTGGACGAGGTCCGAACCCCATCGCTATTGGGTGGCAGGCGCGTGGTCATCGTCGACAACGCCGATGAGTTTATCACGGAGCACCGCGAGAGTCTGGAGAAAAACTGCGCCGACCCCGCATTGGGCGGCTGCCTGATCCTGTTGTGCGATTCGATGCCGAAGAACACAAAACTGCGCAAGATCATTGCTGCAGCCGGTGAAGTCGTGGAATGCGAGCCGCCCAAGACCTGGGCGATTCCCGGTTGGATGGTACGTAGAGCGAAAGACGCCTACGCAAAAAAGCTGAACCAAGACGCTGCGCAGATGCTGAAGGAGCATGTCGGCGATTCGCTTGGCGCGATCGACGCGGAGCTTGCCAAACTTGCTTCTTATGTTGGTGACCGGACGGAGATCACACTCCAAGACATCGAGGCCGCGACCGGCGAAAACCGGCAAGAGAAGGTTTTCGGCGTGATGGATGCGATAACCAGCGGCGATGCGGCCGCGGGATTGCGGCTTTGGGAGCAGGTGCTCTCCACCGATCGCGCCGCGCCGGAAAAGGCAATCGGCGGGCTGGCATGGAGCGCACGACGATTGTTAGAGGCTCGTCGCGAATGGGAACACGGCGCCGAACTGGGAGGATTGGCTCGTCGTCTATTCGCCGATCCGCAGACATTGCAGCGGCGGCTTGAACAGAACAGCGTCGCGGAACTGCTGGACATGCAACGCGAGCTGCTGGCCGCTGATCTTGAATCCAAGACCGGCTTGACGACGCCCGAAGTCGCCGTGGAACGTTTCATCGTAAGGCACAGCACGAGATCCGCGGCGACACGCCGCATGGCAGGCTGAATAAAGGGAACGGCTTCATGGATATACGTTGCACGGGGAACCGAATGAAACTTTGCCTGAGGGCGGGTGTATCGTTCGTAGTCGCATGCGGTCTGACCGGCTGCGTCACGGACAATGCGAAACCACAATTCGCGCCGGCTTCAAGGCCTGCCGAGCGAGCTCCCGTCGCCCCGACGCCCACCGTCAAGGACATGGAAACGCTCGCTGCTGTCGAAGACTTTCTGGAACGAACGGGTCATTATCGGTTGGGGCAGCCCGCCGTGCCCCCGAGCGACCTGAATCCGACAGACGCACCCACCATCGGCATGGATTCCCCGGCAAAGGGAAAGGCTCCCGCTCCGCCGCAGCCCGACAAGGCCTTTGCCAATACTCAAGTCATTCTTCCGGAAACGACGCCACCCAAGCCGATTCTTGCGATACCGGCCGTGCTTTCCGTTTCCGTTCACTCGCCGGATCCGACCACCGAGACGCGAATCGAGCCTCATCCCGGGCATGCGACCAACGCGCCGCTCAACGCCCAGCCTGCTGATGCTATGGCGAGATCTGATGAACTCCTGGCTCAGTTGCGAAGCCAGGTCAACGCGAAGAAAGATTTTGAATCCGAATGGCAACTTCGCCTGGCTGAACTGGCTTTTGACCGCGATGCTCAGGCGATGGCCGTTTCGTCGCACCTCGGCGAGCGGACGCAAGCGCTGATGACGGCGTTCATGCCGACGGCCGTCGGCCTTCGCGACGTGGCGCGAGACCCATTGAGCCCCGTGGACGCCGCGATCGCACGGATCGATCAACTACGCGAAACGATCGCCAAAGACGCCGATCCGGTGGTTTCGACCGTCGTATTGTGTCGCAAAGTGACGACATTTGGTTCTTACGAAGAGATGCCGGCCGAAGACTTCGTCGCCGGTCGAACGACGCAAACCATCGTCTACTCTGAAATTGCAAACTTACAAGCCGAGAAGACGGCGAGCGGAACCTTCGAAACTCGCCTGGGGAGCCGGCTGGAGGTACTGACCGCGGAAGGAAAATCCGTCTGGCAGCGAGAGGAGCCGGAGATCGTCGATACCTGCCGACAACGCCGCGACGATTTTTTCATCGCCCAGCGGATCACGCTGCCTCCTACGCTTCCCGTAGGCGATTATGTCCTGAAAGTCTTCGTGGAAGACAAGAAGACGGCCAAGGCGGATGAATCGGCTATTCCATTTTCGATTGTTGCTCCGATAGCAGTAGCGAAGAGTAGATCGTGATTTTGCCCTAAACTGCCTAAACTGCTGATCTTCACAGCAAGAGAGGAATAACACGGGTTTCACAAAGAAACTGCTTGACAGACGTTCATGCGAACTTAACTTACGACATTTGGTGCGGTTACTGCCGGGGCTTTGCGGCTCAACCTTGGCAGATGTTAAACGAGCCGTTTCGGAAGGCCGAGTGGGCAACGCGCCCATTCGACGCCTGCCAAGTTCTGGAGACATAGAGATGAAGAAGGGTTCATTCCGTAGATTCGTGGCCATGAGCATTTTTGGCGTGGCATGCACGGTGCTCAACACAGGGTGCCAGCAGTTCTTCAACGACGTGGTCTATGGATTCGCGCTTGCTTTAGGCGCTGTTCCAGCTTCGTTGATCGTAGATGCTGTGGTCCCCGCCGAGTAGCGAGGGTTAAAACTGCGACCGACTTGTGGGCTCATCGGGTTGGGTCTGTGCGGGTAACGTGCAGCTCCAGCTTGGAAAGACCATTATGCGAGTGCGCTGTAGTTAAGTCGTGGTTTGTTTTTTGTATCAGTAGTTTGTGTGCGCTCGTCTATGGGATGCGCTGGCGCCTAAAACTTGGGCGGTTTTTGACAGAAACCAGTTGGCACGGACCGATAGTTATGTAGACTGAGCGGTGTTTCAGCGGCATGTGTGCCATTCGCGAACGGCGCGGTTCGCGGCCATGTGTTCGCAATCTGGATTCTACAAAGTGGAGTGAATGCTCATGAAGCAAACCATTACGTGTGCGTTCGTGCTGGCCCTTGTAGCTTGCGCAAACGCACAACAAAAGGAAACGACGACCGTCAAAACGACGACCACCACCACGACTACGACGACTGCCCCGCGGAGCGGCTTCGATTTGCTCGGCGGCGAGACGTTTAACGTGACGGATGCGGTGCCGTTTGAGACCGGCGCGTGGGACCTGCGCCTCTCGGGCCGCTGGACTGAGTCCGGACGGACAAATGAGGGAGAGGACGACGTCTGGACCGTGCAGGCCGGGGCTGTCTGGGGCGTGGCCGAGAACTGGGAGATGTCTTTCACGGTGCCCATCACGCACGTTGACAATTTCAATGATGCGATCGACGGCCACTACGACACGTACTTCGGGCTCTTATGGAGGCTCAAGGATCAGGAGGATTGCTGGCCCGCAGTTGCATTGGCCAGCAATCTGCGGATTCCCACGAGCGAGGACTCCAACGGCCTCGATTGGGAGCTGCGTCTGGCTCTGACCAACGAGTATGACAGCGGCATCCGATCCCACCTGAACCTCTTCGGGATCACCGTCAACCATGACAACTATCCGGATGCCCGCGACTTCCAATACGGCGCCGTCGCCGGTCTTGACGGTCCGTTGGGCTCGGATGGGAATCTACGCTGGGTGCTCGACTGGATGTACCGGATCAGTGACCAAGACGGCAACGGAGGCCAGAACATCGGCGAAGCCGGCTTGCAGTGGCAGTTCGACGAGCGCAACAAGCTCGGTTTTTCCCTTCAGATGGGCTTGGATCACGCCGAGACTACTTCGGACGTCGGTGCTGCACTGACGTATGCCTATACCATAAGAAACTAAGAGTTTCTTAGGATTTGGTTTTTCATCGGCCCGGTGAGGCATGTCCTCGCCGGGCCGATTCGTTTAATGAACTCGATTCGTTAGAGCATCTAACATCCATGCGTAGCGTATCCGCAGCTTCGTAAGTAGGCCCGGCATTCGTCGGCATCGACGGCGCGGAGGGCGTCGCCGACTCCGCGTACGAGTGCGTCGATGCTTCGAGC
>Ga0187893_10000993_pt1 | contig 70894 bp, 68 predicted proteins | sample MA1701074metaG_FD_139574 | JGI IMG/M metagenome (GOLD analysis project Ga0187893, IMG submission 139574) | White microbial mat communities from a basaltic lava cave in the Kipuka Kanohina Cave System on the Island of Hawaii, USA - MA170107-4 metaG ...
CCGCAGCGGTCTCGTTGCGCCTCGAGAAGATCGGCGGCGGGGCGGTCACACCCTTCTACACCCACGGCGATCATCTGGGCTCCCCCATCGCCGCGACCGACGGCGTCGGCGCCGTCGCCTGGCAAGGGCGCCAAGCGTGATGCGCCTTATTCCGTTTCGCCTTCCGGGTCCTTGAGCAGGTCCTCGCGAGAGACCTTAGTCTCCGTCACCTCGGCGCGCTCGAGGATGTAGTCGACGACTCCTTCCTCGAACAGCGGCGCACGGATCTGGGCGACCATGTGCGGGTTCTGCTGATAGGTTTTCAGCACCTGCTGCGGGGTGACGTTCTCGCCCCGGAGCCGCATCATGCGCGCATCGAACAGCGCCTGCTCCTGCACGGCGCGCTGCAGCTTCTCCTGCGGCACCTGCACCTGGGCCCGCTTGCCGATTTCGGCGAGGACGAGGCCGAGGCGCACCCGGCGAGCGGCAATCTTGCGGTACTCCTCTTTCAGTTCGTCCTCGGACTTGTCCTTGTCCTCTTCGTCGCGCTCGGAGTTTTTGACTTGCGCCCAGATATGCTCGAATTCGGAGTCGACCATGCCCTTGGGCAAGTCGAAGGAATGGGCGGCGTCAAGCTTGTCGAGGAGGGCGCGCTTGACATGGGTGCGCGACAGCGCGCGATGCTCGCCCTCGATATTTTCGCGCAGCTTCTTTTTCAGCCCGGCTAGATCGTCGAATCCGACTTTTTTCGCCAGTTCGTCGTCAATGGCGGGTTCGACCGGGGCGCCCACTTCCTTCACGGCGACATCGAACTCGGCCGCCTTGCCGGCGAGCGCCTTGGCGCCGTAATGCTCAGGGAACGTCGCTTTGACGGTTTTTTCGGCGCCGGTCTTGGCGCCCACCAGCTGGTCTTCAAATCCCGGAATGAGACCGCCCGAGCCGAGGACGATCTCCTGAGCCGCGCCCTTCCCTCCTTCGAATTCGGCCCCGTCGACGCGGCCGACGAAATCGATGACGAGACGGTCGCCCTTTTTCGCCTTTTCGCCCGGCGCGCGCGGCGTGTAGCTCTTCTGGCGGTCAGCGACGCCCTTTAACGCCTCATCGAGGTCGGCGTCGCGAATGTCGGCGATCGGACGCTTGAGCTTCAGCGTCGAGACATCCATCGGATCGAATGTCGGCAGAATTTCGCCGTGCACGTCATATTCGAGATCGGCGCGCCCCTCCATGACCGCATCCATGTCGCCGGTGAAATGCGGATGCGGCGGCTGGGCGGGCTGAAGATTGCGGTCGGCGAAGGTCTTCACCGCGGTTTCGGACACCACTTCCTGGACGATCTCGCCCATCATGTCGCGCCCGTAGATCTTTTTGAGATGCGACAAGGGCGCCTTGCCTTTGCGAAACCCCTTGAGCTGGACGCGAGCCTTCATGCGCTCAAGGCGGGCGGTCAGCCGCTTGTCGAGTTCGGCCGCCGGGACGCGAACCGTGAAGCGGCGATCGAGCCCCTCAGCGCTTTCTTTGATGATTTCCATTGTGCGTTCCATGCGCCTGCGATGAGGTGCAGTTCCTTGTCGAAGCCGTTTGCTGGCGAAGGCCCTTCCCGAATGAGACTTTAGATACGCCTCGAATTCGAGGGCTTTGTACTTATCGGGGAAGGCGCAGTACCACACCAGCTCCCACGGCGTAAACTTCGATGTGTGGGGCGATTTTCCGTCGTTATGATCACTAATGCGCTGCCTCAGGTCCTCCGTCGCGCCCGTGTAGTCCTGTTCCGGAAAGCTGATGCTGCGGAGGATGTTAGACGTACCACATCAGCAAAGTCCGCTTTTTTTGGGCCAATCGCGATCACAAAACATCCCGTCTTCGCCTACGCTTCGCTGCGGCTACGCCGGGCAGGCGTCGCCGTTAGCGCATCCGCCTGGCTGCGCCAGGCGTAGCGCGAGGCGCGAAGCCTGGTGCGGATGGAGGGACTCGAACCCCCATGGGTCGCCCCGCTGGAACCTAAATCCAGTGCGTCTACCAGTTCCGCCACATCCGCGAGCCCGCGCCGGGAGCGGGCTTCTACAACATGCGAACAAGGCCTGTCGACCCGGCGGGAAGGCCGCGCCGGAACGAAAGCCGCAATCGCACGTTCATGCGGCGTCCGGGTGGGAGGGCTCCGATGATCCGCTTCATTCTATTGCTCTTGATTGCGGCTGGAATCGCCGCAGCCGCGCTCTACGCCGGCGCGGAGCGCGCCAAGCTCCAGGTCGCGGAAGGGATGGGTCCCAACCCAGCGCTTCCCGAACCGAACACGAGCTTCATCCCGACCATCAACGTCGCCAAGGCCGACCCTTGGGGCGCGGGCGAAGCGCCGACGCCCGCCGACGGCCTTAAGGCGAACCTCTTTGCTGGCGGTCTCGACCATCCGCGTTGGCTTTATGTGCTGCCGAACGGCGACGTGCTCGTCGCCGAGACCAACGCGCCCGCGCGGCCCGCGGCCGGTAAGGGAGTAAGAGCCAAGATCCAGGGATTTTTCATGAAAAGAGCCGGCGCGCGGACGCTGAGCGCCAACCGCGTCACGCTCCTGCGTGATGCCGACCACGACGGCGCGGCCGAGACGAAGACGACCTTGCTTCAGGGTCGCAACTCGCCTTTCGGCATGGCGCTGGTCGGATCGTCGCTTTACGTCGCCGACACAGACGCCATCGTCCGCTTTCCTTACGCCGATGGCGCGACAGAGATCGCGCAGCCGGCGGAGAGGGTGACCGATCTGCCCGCGGGGCCGCGTAATCACCACTGGACAAAGAACATCGTGGCGAGTGCAGACGGGACAAAGCTCTACGCGGCGGTCGGTTCGAACAGCAATGTCGCAGAGCACGGCATGGAAGAGGAAGAAGGCCGTGCGGCGATCTGGGAGGTGGACCTCGCGACCGGCGCAAAACGGCTGTTCGCGACCGGCCTTCGTAATCCCGTCGGCATGGCGTTCGAGCCGACTTCGCAAGTCCTCTGGACGACCGTCAACGAGCGCGACGAGCTCGGCAGCGACCTGGTTCCGGATTACATGACATCGGTCACGGACGGCGGCTTCTACGGCTGGCCCTACAGCTATTACGGGAACCACGTCGACACGCGCGTCGAACCGCAGAATCCCGATCTCGTTGGGAGAGCGATCGTTCCGGACTACGCGCTTGGACCGCACACTGCTTCGCTGGGCCTCGCCATAACCAGCGGCGCAGGCCCGACGCCGGGGCTTTCGCGCGGCGCATTCGTCGGACAGCACGGCTCGTGGAACCGCAATCCGCCTAGCGGTTATAAGGTGATCTTCATTCCGTTCACGGATGGACGGCCGAGCGGCGAGGCCATCGATGTGCTGACGGGCTTCCTCAGCGAGGACGGCCGTGCGCGCGGCCGGCCGGTCGGCGTCGCCTTGACGCAGGACGGCTCGCTGCTCGTCGCCGACGACGTCGGGAATCGCGTGTGGCGCGTGAGCGCGCGCTGATTTGCTGCGGCCGTCGGCGAAAATGGATTTCGGTCACTCGTCCAGTCGCTTTTCGAACCACATCACGTCCCAGTAGCGTCCGAATTTGCGCCCGACTTCGCTCAGGGTCGACACGTGGCGGAAGCCGAACGCCTCGTGCAGCGCGACGGACGCCGGGTTCGGCGCGACGATCAGGCCATAGGCGCGGTGCGCGTCCGCAATCGCCAAGGCCTCCACGAGTCGTGCGTAGAGCGCTCGGCCGACGCCTTTCCCTTGAAAGTCCGGCGCGACAAAGACCGAGACCTTGACCGAGGTTTCATAGGCGCCGCGCGGATCGAAGGCGGCGGCGTTAGCGAAACCGCAAACCTGGCGACCGGCCGCGGCGACAAGAACCGGATGGCGCGGCGACGCGGCAAGGCCTTCGATCCATGTCCGCCGCCAGTTCTCGTCATGCTCTTCAGTCTCGAACGTAACGGGACTCGATCGGATATAGGGATTGTAGACTGCATTCATGCCGTCCGCGTCGTCCCCGCGGGCCGCTCTAATCGCAACGTCCGTCATGGAGTCGACTCCTGTTGCGGCGGCGGCGACAACAGAGTCCGCAACACTTGCGGCAAGACCTCGGGCAAGTCTTCGGCGATCAGTCCCGGCCCCGCCGCCTGACCGCAGGCGCCATGGAGCCAGACGGCGGCGGCGGCGGATTCGAATGCCGGCATGCCTTGGGCGCGCAGTCCCAGGATGAATCCGGCAAGCACGTCTCCCGATCCGGCGGTCGCAAGGTCCGGCGGCGCATTGACATTGACGGCCGCGCGTCCGTCGGGCGCGGCGATCACCGTGTCGGCGCCTTTGAGAACGAGAATGCAGCCGGCGCGCTTCGCCGCTCCGCGCGCCGCGGCGAGCTTGCCCATCGCTTTCGGATCGAATTCCTTGAACAGCCGCACGAACTCGCCCTCATGCGGCGTCAGCACGTCGCCGGGCCTGAGCGCCGCAAAGAGCGCGTCGGGCCGCGGCGCGAAGCCGGTGAAAATGTCCGCGTCAAGGATCCCGGCGGCCTGCGATTTGAGCATTGCAAAGGCCTTTTCGACCGTTGCGCCGCCCGTCCCCGCTCCGGGGCCGATCAGCGCCGCCGTGAACCGCTTGTCGGAAAGAATGTCGCCGACTTCGAGCGCATCTTTCGCTTCGCGCAGCATGACGGCGGTCAGGTTGGCGGCGTTTTCGGCGGCGGCGTCCGGAGGCGTCAGAACGGTGACGAGCCCTGCGCCGGCGCGAAGGGCTGCGCGCGCGGCGAGCCGTGACGCTCCCGATCGGAGCCGCGGACCGGAGATGACGGCAGCGTGGCCGCGGGAATATTTGTGCGCGCCGAACCCGGGGCGGCGGAAAACCGGCCCCCATACAGCAGGCGCGTTTTCGATCGTATGCGGATTGATCTTCGGCAGGACGTCGGAGGGGATGCCGATGTCGATGACATCGATTGCGCCGGCGAGCGCCCTCCCCGGAAACAGCACGTGAGCCGGTTTCTTCAGGAAAAATGTCGCGGTCCGCGTCGCGCGCATGGCGACAGCGCCGGCGCCGGTGTCTGCGTCGACGCCGCTCGGTATATCGACGGCAAGCGCCGGCGCCGGATGGGCGTTCGCCGCTTCGATGACCGCGCGCGCCTCGGCGTCGAGCGGCCGCTTGAGCCCGGTTCCGAACAAAGCGTCGACGATGAGGCCCGCTCCTTCGAGTACGGCGGGACCGAGCGGTTCGACCTCGCCGCGATACAAAGACGACATGAGCTTTGCATCGCCCTGAAGCGCATCGCGCGCGCCGAGGAGTCCGACGCGCAACGACCAGCCGGCCTCGCTCAATTTCCGGGCAATGACGAATCCGTCGCCGCCATTATTGCCGGGGCCGCACAGCACCGCGACAGGGCGCTTGTCCCAGAAGCGCATGGCGATGGCGGCGGCCCCCTCGCCCGCCCGCTCCATCATGGCCGCGCCCGAGACTCCCGCCTCGGTCGCGAGTTTCTCGGCCTGCGCCATTTCGGCTGCGGAGAGGATGAAAGGGGCCGTCACGATTGACACCTCGGTGCGGACGCGTTGATGTTCGAATGCCTCGCCGCTGAGAGCCGTCCTTTGAAAAAAATCGAAGCCATCATCAAGCCGTTCAAGCTCGACGACGTAAAGGACGCGCTGCACGCCATCGGCCTTCAGGGGATGACCGTGATCGACGCGCGTGGCTTTGGCCGTCAGAAGGGACACACGGAACTTTATCGCGGCGCCGAGTATGTCGTGGATTTCCTGCCCAAGACGAAAATCGAGATGATTGTGCGGGACGACCAGGTCGAAGCCGCGGTCGAGGCCATTCAGCGCTCGGCGCAATCGGGCCGAATCGGCGACGGCAAGATTTTCGTTTACCCTGTCGAGGAGGTTATCCGAATTCGCACAGGCGAGACCGGCGAGGACGCAATTTAGCGCCTTCGCCTGATTGGCGGCTATTTTCTTCCAAATTTCAGCTTGGTGCGCCGATTTTCGGCTGCGCCATGTTGCGGCGCAATATTTGCCTTGATTTCCCGGACCGGCGAAGTCCAAAGCTTCGGCGACGTTTTTTCCGCGACCAGGGGCGCGTATCGCGGGCCGCGGCCAATCCACGAGAGGAGCACTGCCATGTCCGTCGACGCCGTTTTGAAGCGCATCAAGGACAAAGACATCCGCTATGTCGATCTGCGGTTCACCGACCCCAGGGGCAAGTGGCAGCACGTCACCTTCGACCGCGCCATGGTCGACGAGGAGTTCCTGAGCGAAGGGACGATGTTCGACGGCTCCTCGATCGCCGGCTGGAAGGCGATCAACGAGTCCGACATGATCCTCAAACCGGATCTTGCGACCGCGGTCGAGGATCCGTTCTTCGCGCAACCGACGTTGACCCTCATTTGCGACATTCTGGAGCCGGCGACCGGCCAGCCTTATGCGCGCGATCCGCGCACGACCGCGAAGGCGGCCGAGACCTACCTCCAGTCAAGTGGAGTGGCGGACAAGGCCTTCTTTGGTCCGGAGGCGGAGTTTTTCATCTTCGACGACGTGCGGTTTTCGGCAGAGCAGAACCATATGAGTTTTTCGATCGACTCGATCGAAGGGCCGTATAACGCCGCGACCGCCTATGAAGGCGGCAATCTCGGCCACCGGCCAGGACCCAAAGGCGGATACTTCCCCGTGCCGCCGGTCGACTCCGCGCAGGACATGCGTTCCGAAATGCTGTCGATGCTCAAGGAAATGGGCGTCGAACCGGAGAAGCATCACCACGAAGTGGCGCCGAGCCAGCACGAGCTCGGCATGAAGTTCGCCTCGCTCACACGCATGGGCGACTCGATGCAGATCTATAAATACGTGATCCACCAGGTCGCCGCGGCCTACGGCAAGACAGCGACCTTCATGGCCAAGCCGGTGTTCGGCGACAACGGCTCGGGAATGCATGTCCACCAGTCCCTCTGGAAGGGCAACAAGCCGCTGTTCGCCGGCGATCGCTATGCGGACCTCTCCGAGACCTGCCTCTACTACATCGGCGGCGTCATCAAGCACGCGCGAGCGATCAACGCGTTCTCGAACGCGACGACCAACAGCTACAAGCGGCTGGTTCCGGGGTATGAGGCACCGGTTCTGCTCGCCTATTCGGCGCGGAACCGTTCGGCCTCGATCCGCATCCCGTGGGTCGCTTCGGCGAAAGGCAAGCGCATCGAAGTCCGATTCCCGGACCCTGCGTCGAACCCGTATCTCACCTTCACAGCGCTCTTAATGGCCGGCCTCGACGGCATCGAGAACAAGATCCATCCCGGCGACCCTATGGACAAGGATCTCTACGATTTACCACCGGCGGAACTCAAAGACATCCCAACCGTCTGTGGATCGTTGCGCGACGCCCTCAATACGCTCGACCGCGACCGGGCGTTCTTGAAGAAAGGCGGCGTCTTCAATGACGACCAGATCGATTCCTATATCGAGCTGAAGATGGGCGAGGTGAAGCGATTCGAAATCACCCCGCACCCGGTCGAATTCGCGATGTATTATTCGAATTAATGTGCTTCGCAGGTCTGTCCGGGCAACAGGCGGCGAGGGCAGGACTCCCCTCCCCCATTGGGGGAGGGGCCGGCGGAAGATGGCGCGATTTCATGCATTCGATGCGCTGACCGTCGGCTTCCTTCTCATTCTTTCGGCGTTGGCTGTGCGGTTCGCCGCCGCGCAAGACGTCTGGATCGACGAGACGACGCAACTCTCTGGGATCACGCTCGGACTTCCCGAAATGCTCGCCTGGTTGGCCGGTGAGGATCGCTCGCGCTTCGCCGCGCCCGACGATCGCATGCCGCCCCTAAGTTACCTGCTGGACTGGATCTGGCTCAGGATCGCTGGCGACGGCGTTATCGGGTTCCGGCTTTTTCACGCGGCGCTGGGACTTGCCGGCCTCGCATTTCTGGCGATTCGCCTGCGCGCCTTCTACGGCGCCGGCGCCGCCGCAGCCTTCGCCGGCATCGTCGCGCTTTCGCCGACCGTCATTGCGGCGCTGGTCGAAATCCGCTCTTACCCGATTTTCCTGGCGCTCTCCTGCGCCTGCATCGCGTATGTTCTCGAGATCGCGTCGCCATCGTGGAAGCGCCGCTGGCGGCCGCTTGCAGCGCTTGCAGCGCTCAGTGTTCTCAACGCCTACGCTCATTTCTTCGGCGTCGTCGCAAGCGCCGCGTTTCTCGCAGCGCTCCTCATCATCCATTTGCGAGACCGCGAAGCGCTGCGCCGCATCTTATTTGTGGCCGGGGCGGCGGTCATTTGCTGCCTCGGCCTTATTCCTTTCATCATCGCTTCTTCTGGCTTGACCGAAGCGACGCCCGCTCATTCCGGCGTCGGCGCCTACATCGAATACCTTCTGACGCTTGCCGCCTCATCCATTCACCTCATCTACCCCGCCTCCTTCGCGTTCCTGGTCATCGGGTTAATCACGCTGCTGGCGAACGCTGGCGCCGCGGCGCTCAAGGGCGGGTTGAGCGGGAGCAGTCTTTCGCGCGGCGCGCAGGCGATGATTCTCGTCGTCCTGTTCGGCATAACCGCAACGATCGCTGCGGATCTCGTGAGCGCGCGGCTCGACGCGATCAAAGCCTCCTACAGCATCTGGCTTTTTCCGGCGATCGCAGCGCTGGCGGCGATTGGATTCGTCTGTGGCTTCGTCGACCGGACCTGGCGGCGCGCCTCAGTTCTCGCCGGATTCGGCTCCTTGCTGGGCGGCGGCGCGATCGCGGCGGGATTGATGGCGGCGAAGCCGAAGCTATTCGTCCATGGTCCGGCGACGGAAATCGAGACGATCGTTGCGGCGTCCGAAGGACCTGTCGCGATTCTCTACGAGCCGGAAACGCCATATGGATTTGCTGCGATACCGCTCGGCTGGCGCAGCGGAGACCTGGCGCAATGGACGCTGGCGGAGGACGGCGATTCCCTTGAGCGGTTCATCATGGGGCGGAGGGGGATACCAGCACGCGCCAGGCTTTCCGATCTCGACGCGCCGCGGACCCTGCTGGTCATCCGGGCCTCCCTCAATTCCTATCGTGACGTCCGCGTGATGCTGCGCGCCGAACATGCGCCGCCAGCAGCGGGTCCGCTTGCTGCAAGGCTCGCCAACGATCCGGCCTGGCGCTTCCGCGATCTGATCGTGATCGATGGTTATTACGGCGCAGCCATACGCCGTTTCGAGCGACAGGATATCAATTGACGCGGAGGGGCTCAGCCATGCGCCCTATTCTCGGCAACTTCTTTAGGAGACGACACTCGCCTTGCGCAGCGCCGCAATCCGCTCTTTCGTCAGACCAAGGACATCGCGCAAAATCTCGTCCGTGTGCTGCCCGAGAATTGGGGGCGCAGTCGGCGGCGGCTGCGCATCGCCCGGAAATTTGATCGGCCGGTTGACGATGGGAATTGCGCCGAGGGCAGCGTGATCCGTTTCCACCACCATTTCGCGCGCGACGGCCTGGGGCTGCGACAGCGCCGCCTTGACGCCAAGAATGGGCGCATGCGGAACCTCATGCTCGGTGAATAGGTCGGCGAGATCCTGAACGGAGTGTTGGCGGGTGAACTCGGCGATCACATCGTTGACGAGCTGGCGATTGTCGCGGCGCTTCTCGATCGTCGCGAAGCGCGGATCGTCCGCCAGCTCCGGCCGTTGCAGCGCCTCGCAGGTCCTCCGCCAGAAACTGTTGGTGAGACAGGCGACGATGATGGATCCGTTCCTGGCCGGGAATACTCCGTACGGGACAAGATTTGGATGTTCCGAACCCTGAGGTTTTGGATCTTCTCCAGTGAAGAACGCAAGCTGCGCGATATAGCCGAGAAGGCCGAGCATCCCATCGAGCAGACTGACATCGACAAGCCTTCCGCGGCCGGTCGAATTGCGCTCATGGAGCGCCGCCAGAATGCCGATCGGGCCGTTGATCCCGCCGGTGAGATCGCCGAGAGGAATGCCCATTTTGGTCGGCGCGCCGCCCGCCTCGCCGTTGACGCTCAATGCGCCGGACAAGGCCTGCAGCACGATGTCGAAAGAGGGCTGATCGCGCAGAGGACCGGTCATGCCGAACCCAGAAATCGCGCAATAGATGAGCCTCGGGTTGACGGCGGAAAGCGCGCCATAGCCGAGGCCGAGGCGGTCCATCACGCCCGGACGATAGTTCTCGATCAAAATGTCCGATTTGGCGGAAAGGTCCTTGACCAGAGCGACGCCCGCCTCGGTCTTCAAATCGACGACGATGCTTTTCTTTCCCCGGTTCACGCTAAGGAAATAATGGCTGACATTGTTTCGAAACGGAGGAAAGGCGCGCGTCTCGTCTCCTGTTCCCGGAGGCTCTATCTTCAATACCTCGGCGCCAAGGTCGGCCAGCGCGAGAGAGGCGGCAGGTCCCGCCAACACGCGCGTGAAGTCGAGGACGCGAATGCCTTGAAGCGGGCCGGCCCAGTTTGAATTCTCGGTCATGCGCCCAATCTGCTATGGTTGCGTCGCCAAATCCAGAGAGCGCGATTCTTGCGCCGCAACTGAGGCGAGCCTTACCGTAGCTTGCAGACCTCAGATATCCGTCAGAAAATTCCGGGCCAAGCGGTCTACGGAAGGGTTAGAGCGAGGCTCGGCGCGGCGGCCGATGTGCTGCGGATCGGCGCAAGGATCGCGACAGATTGCGGATCGACAAGGCGATAAACCAGCTCTTCACCGTCGATCGTGAAGCTCGATCCAACCCAGCGCTCGCCCTCATACCAAAAGTCCGCGACGACAGTTCCGCGGATGCGGTATCGATCCGCCGGCTCCCCATTTGGAGCGACGGATCGTCCCGCATAGGTCGTCTCAACGTCGATCAATTCGCCGTTCTGGCTGTTGATATGCGTCGCCGCGCCAATGACCGCTCGGTTCCAATAGCTCGACGGCGCCGCCCCCTGCGGGGCGGCCCCGCGCCATGCGGTGCCATCTATGATCAACCTGCCAATTTCGCTGCGCAGCGAAAGGGACATCGACGTTCCGTTGTCTTCGGTTCGACTTTGAAGCCCCTGCAGCGCGCCGCCGCGCCACAACTCAACCGCCTGGTGAGCGTAGCCGTAAACCGGAATCGGGCCGAACTTGACGCGCATGCGCACGTGGGTCGAGACGATCAGTCCGTCGGCCGTCTCCTCGGACTCAACGACATGGAATCCGATCCGCTCGCCCTTGCGCAGGATTTCAAAGACCGCGTCCGGCGGCTCGGCATATGCGGCCGTCAGGCTCATGACGGATACAAGAGCCGCGAGCGCCGGACGCCGCCTCACAAAAAGAATCCGAACGCCGTCAGACCGACCTGCGCCATCGAAAGACTTTCGAAATAGCGGCCGGGCCGCTTTGTCACTACGGTCCGGCGCGACACGAGAGTTGATGGAGAGCGTCATGCGGTTTCATGAGAGCGCCCTTAACGCGATCGGCGACACACCGCTTATTAAGCTTAAGCGCGCCTCAGAAGAGACGGGCTGCACAATCTTCGGCAAGGCGGAATTCCTGAACCCTGGTCAATCGGTCAAGGACCGCGCCGCGCTCGGCATCGTGCGCGACGCCGAACGCAAAGGCCTCCTGAAGCGGGGCGGCGTCATTGTCGAAGGAACGGCGGGCAACACCGGGATCGGCCTCGCGGTGGTCGGAGCGATCCTCGGCTATCGGGTGAAGATCGTCATTCCGAAAACCCAAAGCCAGGAGAAGAAGGACGCCATCCGTCTTCAGGGCGCGGAATTGATCGAAGTCGAAGCCGTTCCCTATTCCGATGACAACAATTACATCAAATACGCCGGCCGGCTCGCGCTAGAACTGGCGAAGTCGGAGCCGAACGGCGCCATCTGGGCGAACCAGTTCGACAATGTGGCCAATCGCGACACACACTACCGCACGACGGGACCTGAGATCTGGCGACAGACCGATGGAAAGATCGACGGCTTCACATGCGCGGTCGGCACCGGCGGAACCTTGTCCGGCGTGACGATGGCGCTTCGGGAGCGCAAAGCGGATGTACGCTGCGTATTGAGCGATCCTATGGGCGCTAAGCTCTATAGCTGGGTCAAGAACGGGACGCTCGAAACCGAAGGCGCCTCGATCACGGAGGGAATCGGACAGGGTCGCGTGACCGCCAATCTTGAAGGCATGACATTCGACGACGCCTTTCGCATTGACGACGCTGAGGCCTTGCCGGCGCTGTTCCGGCTTAGCGAAGAGGAAGGCCTTTGCCTCGGCGGATCCTCGGGCATCAATATCTGCGGCGCTGTGAGGCTCGCAAGGGAGCTTGGGCCGGGGCACACCATCGTCACCATGCTTTGCGACTACGGCAATCGCTACGCATCGAAGCTCTACAATCCCGATTTCCTGCGCTCCAAAAACCTGCCGATTCCGCGTTGGATGCGATGACGTCCCTCCCCTATCCGATCGTCGAGGCTGGCTGGCTTAAGGCGCATCTTGGCAAGGCCGGTCTGAAGCTCGTCGACGCGTCGTGGCGCATGCCCGGGCAAGGCGAGGCTTATGCGGATTATCTTGAGCGCCATATTCCGGGCGCGGTGTTTTTCCCGATCGACGACATCGCCGATAAATCGACCGACCTTCCGCACATGCTTCCGCGCGCGGAGGAATTCTCGCGGAGCGCGGGCGCTTTGGGAATCAGCGAGCGCGATCGCATCGTCGTTTATGACGACAGAGGTATTTTTTCGAGCGCGCGCGGATGGTGGACCTTCAAGGCGATGGGCCATGTCGAGGTCTCGGTTCTCAACGGCGGATTGCCCGCATGGACGCAATCGGGCGGACCCCTGACGCAAACGGCTGCGCCGATCGCCGGCGCGACATACCGGGCCGCTCCCGATATGGGCCGCGTCGCAACGCATGAGGACGTCCGGACCATCTTACAAACAGGAGCGGCAGTCGTTCTCGACGCGCGGCCCGAGGGTCGGTTTATCGGCCGCGATCCGGAACCGCGGCCGGGACTGCGCAAGGGCGCGATGCCGGGCGCGCGCAACGCGCCATTTGCGGACTTCATCGCGGAGGACGGCCGGCTCAAATCCAAAGACCAACTGGCGCAGATTTTCGCTAGCCGCGACGTCGGACCCTCGACGGCGGTCACAACAACCTGCGGATCGGGCGTGACGGCGGCCATTGTGGCGCTTGCTCTCGAGGCGCTTGGCTGGCCGCCGGCTCGCCTCTATGACGGAGCCTGGGCGGAGTGGGGCAAAGAGTCGAACGATCCGCGCCGCTTCCCGGCGACTGTCGGAGTGTGAGGTTGGGCCGTAAGATCGACGTCACCATCACCTATCTTGAACAGCTGAAGCGGCCTGTCATGGGCGCCGCTCCGCGGCCGCCCGGCAAGATCGCAATCATGCGCGCGGAAGATCCGCCGGTGGACTTTTATCGCTATCTCTATCGCGTGATCGGCGATCCGCATTTATGGATGAGCCGGCGACGACTGGGGGACGAACAACTTTTCGCCATCATCCGCGACCCCGCGGTTCATCTTTATGTCCTTTATGTCGGCGGAGTGCCGGCCGGTCTTGCTGAAATCGATGCCCGCATCCCGGAGACGGCGGAACTCAAGTTTTTCGGTCTGGCGCCGGCTTTTCAGAAGCAGGGGCTCGGGCGCTATTTCCTCGCCCATGCGATCGACCTCGCCTGGGCGTTGGGGCCGAAACGGCTCCGTCTCGAGACGTGCACCCTCGATCATCCCGCGGCGCTTCCCCTTTACCAGAAGCTCGGCTTCACCGTATTCGACCAGCGCCAGGGACAGATCGAACTCATCGACGATTGACCGGCGGACCGGATGAAGGAAGACACCAAGCTCATCGCCGCGGGCAGACCGCATCGCCGCCCGCATCATCCGGTCAATCACCCGGTCGAACGCGCATCGACATATCTTTTTCCGACCTATGACGATTTCGTCGACGGCGCCAAAAACATCGTCTACGGAAGGCTCGGAACAGCCAACCACCGCGCGCTCGAGGAGGCCGTCAATATCCTCGAGGAGGGCCATGAAACCCGGCTCGCGCCGTCGGGGCTTGCAGCCGTCAATTTCGCTTTGCTGGCGTTCTTACAGGCCGGCGATCATGTTCTCGTCACCGACGCCGCTTACGATCCGGTGCGCAAATTCTGCGACCGGTTCCTCAAGCGCTATGGCGTCGATACGACCTATTATGATCCGCTGATCGGAGAGGAGATCGCAGACCTCATCACGCCGCGCACAAAGGCGATCCTCGTCGAGTCGCCCGGGTCGCTTACTTTCGAAGTGCAGGACGTGACAGCGATCGCCAAGGTCGCGCGCGCGGGCGGCGCGCGGGTGATTGCGGACAACACCTGGGCGGCCGGTTGCTCGTTCAAGCCGTTGAAAGCCGGCGCGGACGTGAGCGTCCAGTCGGCGACGAAGTACATCGCCGGCCATGCGGACTGCCTCATCGGCACGATCACGAGCGCCGACGAAGAGACCGCCAAGGCGATCTTCCATGCGCTCCTGCAGCTCGGCTCGAATGTTTCCGCCGACGACGCCTACCTCGCGCTGCGCGGCATGCGCACGCTGAAGGCGCGCATGGCGCGGCATGAGGAGGCCGGACTCAAATTGGCGAAGTGGCTGTCGAAGCGCGCGGAAGTCGATCGCGTCTTGCACCCGGCATTCAAATCCTGTCCGGGTCATGCGATCTGGAAGCGCGATTTCAGCGGTTCGTCGGGCCTGTTCGGGGTCCTACTGAAACCTGTTGCGATGTCCGGCCTCAAGGCGTTTTTCAACGCTTTGAAACTCTTCGGCATCGGCTATTCCTGGGGCGGATTCGAAAGCCTTTGCGTGCCGACCAGGCCTGAGACGAGCCGGACGGCGACGCCTTGGCGGGAACCGGGACAGATGCTGCGCATTCATGCAGGGCTTGAGGATGCGGACGACTTGATCGCCGAACTCGACCGAGCATTCGCAGCGATGGGAGCCGCCAGACCATGACCCGTTGGATCTTCTCCGCCTTGCCCCGCGGCGTCGCGATTGCGCCGGGTCTTCTCGCCATGGCATGCGCGGCGTGCGCTTCAGGGCCTTCGCAGACCGAAATCGTGACGATCCCGGCGGATGCGCTCGTCCGCGTCGAGGGGTACGGAGAATGCCAGTCGCCTTGCGTTGTCGAACTCGATGCGCCGCGGACGATCACGATCGCCAAAGCCGGCTACAGGGCGCAGCAGATCGAGATCAGGCCGGGCGAATCCAAGGTCACGATCCCGCTCGAGCTCGCCGCCCCGACGAAGGCTGTCGAAGAGACGGAAATTCCCGACCTCGACTGAGGTCGCTTCAAATCGTCAGACGAGTCTGGCGACCCCGGCAGGACTCGAACCTGCGACATCCCGCTTAGAAGGCGGGTGCTCTATCCAGCTGAGCTACGGGGTCGCTGGGTTTCCGGTATATGGATCAGGCGTCTGAAACCAGACCTTGCGTCAGCGCCCAGATCAATGCGTCCAGGGAGTTCTGCGTCGGAAGGCAAAGTTATCCGAATAAGCCTTCGCGGACGCAACGCCGGGACGCGCCTCAAACACCTGGTACGCCACGCCGCGCCGTTCGGCGTAGGCGATCGCGTCGTCCTTGGTGTCGAAGTCGAGGGCGACTTGATCGGCGTCCATATCGGACGCGCTTGTCCAACCCATCAACGGCTCCTGCGCACGCGGCGCCCGGGACTCGAATTCGAGGCGCCAATCCGTATTGGCCTTGCCCGACTGGGTGGCGGTCTTTGCCGGCCGATAGATGCGGGCGAACATTCGAACTCCTGACGCGGGCCGGGCGCAAACCGGTGGTCGGGGCGGCGTGATTCGAACACGCGACCCTCTGCTCCCAAAGCAGATGCGCTACCAGACTGCGCTACGCCCCGGTCCGGCGATTTAATTTGTGCAATCTCTGACGGTTGTAAAGGTCAGTTTTCCGGGTCGGGACGGATTTCCTTGGCCTGGAGTCCCTTGGGGCCAAGCGCAAACGAGACCTGAACCCGCTGACCCTGCATGAGTTCGCCCATGCCGCAGCGGCGCAGGGTCTCCATGTGCACGAAGATGTCTTCGGTATCCGGGCCGCGGGTGAGGAAGCCGAAACCCTTCGCGCGATTGAACCATTTCACCGTCGCTCGGGTGAAATTGCCCGCCGGCGTCTGTCTGATGACGGGAGTAGTTGTCACCGCGGTGCTCTCGTCAATGTCGATGATCTTCAACGCCTGCAGGCCCTTCGGCCGACGAACCACCTTGACGTACACCGTCGCTCCCTCCCTCGCAGTCGAGCGCCCGGCTTCACGCAGACAGGAGGAGTGAACGAGAATGTCGCCCTCGCCGCTCATCGACACGATGAAGCCATAGCCCTTTGTCGGATCGAACCACTTGATCACGCCTTTGAGCAGCATGACGTCGTCGTCGTCGCCGCCGCCCCGGTCGGGCTGGTCCATCTGCTCAGCCATAACTCGTCGGCGCCCCCGTCGCGCCCAACACTGGATTTCGCGCGGAATTTGATGAGTCGTTGTCGCAAACTATACTGCCGAACACCGTAAACGCCACGCTCAGCGCTTGCACATTGCACGATTCTGGCTAGCCCGTCTCGATAATTCACCGCCCGGTTGCAGCGAAAAACACATCGGGACCGCAGCGGCCCCGAAACGATCGTCTTAGGCCGAAACCCGGCTTTCGATATCTGAGAGGAACTTCGAGACGAGAAGCAGGAAGACGTCAAAATCCGACTTGACGTTGGCGATCGATACGCCTCCTGAAGAATTGCGATCCATCTGGATCGTTACGTCTCCGTCACGATCGACGTAGGCCCTGCCGAACTTCACTTCGCTGTTGAATTTGCTCAAAAATTCATGGCCGATAGCATCGATCGAAAGGCCGGGGAGATAAGTCAAATAGGTGATGTCGCCATCCGAGCCGTCGATGCCGACGACGACCCTATGCTCTCCGACATGGACGACGATCATGCCGGGCTGGAAGTCCTGGACCGAATAGCCTGCGGTGGAGAGGGCTTGCGCGATCTCGGCCTTGGTGACTTTGCCGCCGGCTGCAAAAGCAGGCGAAGCCGCAAGCACCGCCGCCGCGACGATCCCGATCACGCTCTTCATGAACCCCTCCAACCCCACCGTTAACCGCTCATTAATACACTGAATTCGCGCCGAGAATCAATCCGGACGAGCAACCACGTGAGCGATTACTGCTTGGAAATGGCAGGCCCTAGGGGAATCGAACCCCTCTTTTCAGGTTGAAAACCTGACGTCCTAACCGATAGACGAAGGGCCCGCGCGACGCGCGGAGGTAAGGCCCTCGCCCCGAAAAGGCAAGTGCCGCCCGGGCCTTGCGGCCACCCGTCCGGCAGTTCCCGAACGTTCAGGCGAAGGCGGCGTCGAGGATCTGGAACTGCCCCGCCTCCCCGCCGCTCCGAGCGTCGATCCGAATGCGGCCCGCGACGTGAATCCGGCGTTCCGAGGCGAGCGCGTCGGCCAAAGGGGTTCCGGCGCAGCGAAACGCAGCGGCGCGAACCTGTTCGCCGACATCCGAAGCGAGACTGCAGAAGAGATGCTGACCAGTCGTCCGTACACCGATCGCGCGCATTCCGGCGAGGACGAACACCGGCTCGGGATTGCCGGGACCGTAAGGACCGGCGCGCGCTATCGCGTCGGCAAAGGTTTTGGTCACTGAAGCAGTCTGTGCGACGGCGTCGATGTCGAGCCGGAGGGCCACAAGAGCGCGCTCGACAGCGGAGCCGAGACGGCCGCTCAGGAAATCGGCGAAGGCTTTGATCTCTGTACGGCGGATCGAAAGGCCCGCCGCCATCGCATGCCCGCCTCCGGCGGAGAGCAATCCCCTCGCCTTCGCCTCATTGACTGCGGCCCCGAGATCGACGCCATCGATCGACCGCCCGGAGCCTTTGCCGAGATCGCCGTCAAGACCGATGACGATCGCTGGGCGGCCGAGCCGCTCCTTCAATCGCCCCGCCACGATGCCGATGACGCCTGGATGCCATCCCTCGCCGGCGACGACGATGACGTTTGAGGGGTCGCCCTCCGCGGCCTGCATCGCAGCCGCAAGAACTTCGGCCTCGATCGCCTGGCGCTCGGCGTTCATCGCGTGCAGCCGATCGGCGAGGCCGGCGCGGCGCGGCGCATCGCCTGTCGTCAGGAGTTCGAAAGCGAGGCGCGCATGTCCGATGCGGCCGGCGGCGTTGATGCGCGGCCCGAGCAGAAAACCGAGGTCATAGGTCGATGGGGCGCCCCTTCCGCCGCAGCGCTCGCGCAACGCCGCGAGGCCCGCATTCGCGCTTCCGCCCAGCACCTTCAGGCCTTGCGCGACAATCACGCGCGCCAGGCCGGTCATCGGCATGACGTCGCAGACGAGGCCGAGCGCGACGAGATCAAGAAAGCGGCGGAGGTCGGGCTCCCTGCGCTCTGCGAAACAGCCTCGGAGCCTCAGATCGCGATTGACGGCGATGAGCCCCATGAACGTCACCGCCGCCGCGCAGAGATTGACGAGCCCCGAAACGTCATCCTGACGATTGGGATTGACGGTCGCTGCTGCGCCCGACGGCGGCGGTCCGCCCATCAGATGATGGTCGAAAACGACGATATCGAGTCCCTCGTTCGCAGCCTCTTCGATGACCGAATGAGCGGCGGCCCCGCAATCGACAGTGATGATGAGTTTGGCGCCCTCGGCGGCCAAACGGCGAAAGGCTTCGATGCTCGGCCCATAGCCTTCCGCAACGCGGTCGGGAAGATAAACCGAGGACGGCGCGCCGACCGCGTCGAAGTATAGCTTCAGGAGCGCGGCTGAAGTCGTTCCGTCGACGTCGTAATCGCCGAAGACGCCGATCGTTTCGCCGCTGACGACCGCACGAGCGATGCGCGACGCGGCGCGGTCCATATCGCGAAGGACAAACGGGTCGGGCAGCGCATCGCGCAAAACCGGGTTCAAGTGCCGAGCTGCGTCTTCGGGCTTGACGCCGCGCGCCGCCAGCGCCCGCGCCGCGGCGAATTCGAGGCCCGTGCGCTGGGCGATAGCGAGCGCGTCGCGCGCATCGAAGGGCCGCAGGGACCAGGGCGTTCCCGACGTTGTCGCGCCCATCGGCGGCAGCGGAAGGCCTTGGGCGGCCGCGAGATCGTCTCTGATCGCCAGCATCGCGTTCATGCGGGCGAGCATGCGGGTGATTCGCGCCCACACGGGGACTCCCCTCCCTTGAAAAGGGAGGGCTTGCGGCCCCGGCTTCGCGTGAGCGAAGCCGGCCTTGGCCGCAAGGGAGGGTTCAAGCCTTGCTGCGATCTCGCCGTCCGAGGACGCCGCGCGGTCCTGAACATCTGGAAGCCGCCGCGCGGACTCCACTCTCTTGAAAAGGGAGGGCTTGCGGGCCCGGCTTCGCGTGAGCGAAGTCGGCCTTGAGGGTTCAAGCTTTGCAGCGATCTCGAATCTGGCGGAGACATGGCTGAGATCGGGGAGTTCAAAAGACTCTCATGGAGAATTCCACTGGCGCTGAGCGAGCGGCCAGGGTGTGAACCCTCCCGGCATTCGGCATGCGCCGAATGCCGACCTCCCTTTGCAAGGGAGGTAAGCCCGCGGCGCGACCCGATGCTTTCTCCCGTGGCAGTTCTCTATTCGTTTGGAAACCACGAACAGGTTAAGCGCAAACCGGCGCGCGTGCGGCGATCAGCGCGGGATTGGCTGGCCGAACACGAATTTGGCGCCGTCCGGAGCGTCGATGATCAGTTCGCGCTGGCGGTAATGCTGGTCAATTGGGCCGACGACGGCGATCTGCGCCGCTTCCAGCTTTCGCTTCAACTCCGCCGCAATCGCGTCGACATCGCGGACGTCGACGTAATAGGCGAAGCCGCCATGCGACGCGAACGCCTCGCCGTTTGCATCGCGCGATTCAAGAATGCGTACGCCGGCGCCCTCGCGCTCGACATAGGCGTAATTCGCCATGCGGACCTGCGTTCTGAACCCGATAAGATCAAAGAAGCGGAGCGCCGCTTCGATATCAGCCGCATGCATGAACGGCGTGATCTGGCGGATGTTTGAAGGCTCACCCATGAAAACCCTTGTTTCGGAACAAGATCGAACTTTCTCCGGCCATGCTCATGCCAGCGCTGATGCGCCGTCAATTCTCGTCCGCAAACGGAATCGCGCAAATCTGGTGGTCGTCTTCGTAAAGAAGGTATCCCGGCCGCAGCGTCGTCAGCATCTCGGACATGACGCCGTTCCGCTCAACGAGAATCGCGCGCGAACGGCGCAGGTGCTCCAGCGCACCCGGCTTGTACCAGCTCAAACCCTTGCCATGGGCGTTCGGATTCGAGGAACGATGAAATCTTCCCGGCACGTCCAGCTCGTCGCCGAACCAATCGAGGTGCTCGGAAAGCGTCTCGTGCTCGGCCGCAGACAGCTTTCCGCTTCGTCGCAACGCATAAGCAGCCTTGAAGAATCCGATCCGCTCGCCAGTCACTTCATCCGTTTCGTGAGTAACGAAGCGAACGAACTTGTCGGCCATTGGACCTAGGCAGTTCGAAAGCTGACGATCTTCGTCGGCTTTTTCGGCGGCTCGCCGCGCGCCGCCTTGTCGACATGCTCCATGCCTTCGACGACTTCGCCCCAGGCTGTGTACTTGCCGTCAAGGAAAGACGCGTCGTCGAAGCAGATGAAGAACTGAGAATCGGCGCTGTCTGGATTCGATGATCGCGCCATGGAGACGGTTCCGCGCTGATGGCTGACGTCGTTGAACTCCGCCTTGAGCTTCTTGCCTGAACCGCCGGTGCCGTCGCCCTTGGGGCAGCCCATCTGCGCCATGAAGCCGTCGATGACGCGGTGGACCTTCAATCCGTCATAGAAGCCCTCTTCGGCAAGCTCCTTGATGCGTGCGACATGCTTCGGCGCTTTGTCGGGTTTGGTTTCGATGACGACCTCTCCCGTCTCGAGCGTCAGCACCATGCGTGTCATGCTTCGGCCTTTCCGTTGACGCGCCTTGGCGCCGCGACGTCGCAAACGTCCTTCACATAGCCGGCTTTGACTGCGCCGAGCGCCTCCACATAGCGTTTAAACGTCTCGGAGTCGGTCTTCATGATCTCGACTTTCGGCCGCTCCGCCTCCGGCATGTCGGCGGCGATGCGCGCGCGCACGATCGGCGTTGGGCGTTTCGGCGGCTCGCCGCGATCGATCCTGCGGCTGTTCTCGGCGCCGTCGACGATCAGCCCCCAGATGGTGTAGCCGCGATCGAGGTTCAGCCGCGCGTCGCCGAGGACGATGAAGAACTGGCTGTTGGCGCTGTCGGGACCTGTCGCGCGCGCCATCGACATGGCGCCTGGACAGTGAAGCGGCCAGGCGAGGACGCGGCGGTCCGCACGGAACGCGCGCAGCGATTCCGGCTGCGCGCCGATCGCAATGCCGTCGATGAAGCCGACGCGGGAGGCGATGCGGTCGCGGCCGATCTCGACGAAGTCGGTGAGATCCTTCGTATCGCGGACAAACTCGCCCTTGATGTCAGGGAGGTCCGAGCCCCCGCTTCCGTCGCCCTTAGGATCGCCGCCCTGCGCGACGAGGCCTTCGATGACGCGATGAAACTTCAGTCCGTTATAGAAGCCGCGCCGCACGAGGGTCTTGATCTGCGCGACATGGGCAGGCGCGATGTCGGGACGCATCTCGACGACCACGGCGCCCGCCGGCATGTCGAACACCAGCGTGTTTTCCGGATCGATGGTCCGCCACGCGTCATTGGGAGCATTGGCGATGATCTCGCCCGGCGTCGGCGCGGATTTGTCCTTGGCGCGCGCGGACTGAAAGGTCAGGGCCGCCAGCGCGACCGTCACGCAAAGACGCAACTGCATGCAGCAAGAACTCCTCTTTCGACCTCAGCGCGACGGCTGATACCAGCTTTGGCGGCCAGTCAAAAGCCGGCGAGTCTAGGCAATTAAGGCGGCCAATGTCCGTTGCATGCGCTCACTTACGCCTTTGGGACCAAACGGATGGACGATTTCGACATTTCCCAGCGTCGCCCCATCTCTCATGTCCTCGGAAATGCAAAATCGGCAGCCGGCTTCATCCGCCGCCGCGAGCAGCAAGGCGTCCCAGTAGGAAAACCGGCCGGCGACAGCCTCCGCGAGGGCGCGTTCGACCGCCATCGCCGAATAGCCGAAGGTCTTGAACGCCGACAGCGCATGACGCGGCAACTTCGCCGCATCCTGCGATGGCAGCCTCAACCGGCGCAATTGCGCCCAGTACGCTTCGCCGATGGCCTGCAAACCGATCCAACAGTCCTTTGTCGCGAGCGTCGTCAACAATTCCCCGGCGACTCGATGTTTTATCGGGTCGCGCGCGTCGACGACGTAAACCAAAAGATCAGAGTCAATCGTGGCGCGCAAGGATATCGTCGTATAGTTCGTCGCGAGATCCGTAGGGCTCTTCGGATCGCCAGCCGCGTTTGGCCAATTCCAAAATCGCCTTGAGCGCCGCCTGACGCTTTGCCGGATCAGGGTAATAAATCGGCGCGCCCGTCGGTTCGTCGATTGACGGCGGAACGTTTAAGTCAACAAGCGCGCCACGCCGCTTGGCGAACAATCGGCGCCAGTATTCGCTCACCGGCCCGACCGGGCGCAGCCCGGGCGTCGGGGAGCCGTTGGGACGGTCGCGCATTTTCACCCATGTCCCCTCTTTGCCGCCCGTTTTCATCTGAATGGATTGGCCGGCCGCCATGGCGTCGAGGCGGCGCACCAGCGCCGGATCGCCATGAATGTGCCGGGTCCAGATCACTCGGTCGCGGACTTCAACCTGGGCCATAGGGGGGCATATAGGGGCATATGGGGGCGTATGTCAAATCCGATGCAATCCGCCGCGAGCCCGGCGCGCCAACGAGATTTGTGGCGACGGTGGTTCCTTCGCCCAGTTCCTTAAACTTTTCGTCGTCAATGCAGCCGCGACATGCGCCGCGGCGAAATGGGAGGCCTCGCCGCCGCGGCCGCCAGTTTCCAGTGATTGGCGAAGCCGCTCCGACTCTGGATCGCTACATCAAATATTCGATCGCTTTAGTGTGACATGGGTAACAGTGGCGGCCAAATAATCTTTCCAGGCGGTCGATGACCCTCTACCGGACAGGGCATCAACAGGGGAGGCCAACATGGCTTTGAAATACATTGCTGCGTTTGTCGCGTTTTGTTCTCTCTCTGCTCAAGCCGCCGAGACGCCAACTGCGGTCATCGCGTCCGATGTCCCCGAGTGCGGCACCGATGATGCCTCCAACGCCCCAAGAAAATCCTTCTGCCTCAAAAAAAGCGAACAAATAACGACGATTGAGATAGGCGGAGTAAGTAAATTGTGCGGCGATCTCGACGGTTGCGAAGTAAGGCTGGGACAGTTTCGCTATGAACCGAACGATATAGTATGGTCACGGCGGGGCCTTTTGTTCTACAATCAATCAAATCACTATTGGAAGGCATCTCAAGATACAACCAGCGGCACCCGCGATCAAACAGGTATGGACAAAGCCCAAAACAGCCAAATCGTGATGACCACCGCCGATTGTCAACTGGTCGATGGCGACAAGGTCACGGGCGGCAAGTTGGAGGACGCGAGCTCAGGTTTCGGTTTGTATAGAGCGAAGACGGGGACAGGCGTTTGCTGGTTGACGTTGATTGACTGACGTTTATGGCTGGCGGGCGCCTTCCTATTGGAGGGCGCCCCTAGCCGTTCAGCGCCGAAATTTTTTCGTCAGCGCGGCCGCGACGTGGGACGGCACGAAGGAGGAAATGTCGCCGCCGAGCCGCGCGATCTCCTTGACCAGTTTCGAGGCGATCGACTGGTAGCGGGCGTCGGCCATGAGGAAGACCGTCTCGATGTCCCGGTTCAAGGCCCGGTTCATGCCGACCATCTGGAACTCATATTCGAAATCCGAAACCGCCCTTAAGCCCCGGATGATGACGTCCGCCTCGACCTCCTCTGCGAAGCGCATGAGGAGGGAGTCGAAAGGCTTCACCGTGATGACGACGCCGTTCTTCTTTTCGATCGATTTCATGCCGCGCGCGACCATCGCGACGCGTTCGTCGAGCGAGAAGAGCGGCCCCTTGTCGATATTGACGGCGACCCCGATGACGAGTTCGTCCACCAGTTTGATCGCGCGCTCGATGATGTCGATATGCCCGACGGTCAGGGGATCGAACGTTCCGGCATAGAGTCCGGTGCGTTTGGCCATCAGTCGGCTCCGTCGCCCTCTTCGCCGATATCTTCGATGCGTTCGACGGAGACGACCTTTTCGTCCTCGCGCGTCCTGAAGATCGTCACGCCTTGCGTGTTGCGGCCGGCGACGCGGATGCCTTCGACATGCGTGCGAATGAGCTGGCCGCCGTCGGTGACCAGCATGATCTGGTCGGAATGCTCGACCGGAAACGAGGCGCAAACGCGCCCGTTCCGGTCGTTGACGACGATAGCGATGATGCCTTTTCCGCCGCGCCCTGAGGTTCTGTATTCGTAGGATGACGTGCGCTTGCCGTAGCCCTTGTCGGTGACCGTCAGGATGAACTGCTCGGCCCCGCCGAGCTCGGCGATGCGCGCCGGCGAGAGCGCCGTCAGCGGCGCCGCGTCCTCATCGGGCTCCTCTTCGCTCGCTTCGCCGGCGGCCCGGCGCATGGCGGCGGCGTGCTTCAAGTAGGCCCGCGCCTCCTCCGTCGTGGTCTCGATGCCGTTCAAAATCGCCATCGAGATGACTTCGTCCCAGCTCTCGAGCCGGATGCCGCGAACGCCCGTCGACGTGCGGCCGGCGAAGACGCGCACGTCATCGACGGGGAAGCGGATGCACATGCCGAAGCCGGTGGTCAAAAGCACATGGTCGCTCGGCCGGCAGATCGAGACGCCGACGATCGCGTCGCCCTCTTCGAGCTTCATGGCGATCTTGCCGGTGCGGTTCACCCGTTCGAAATCCGAAAGCTGGTTGCGGCGAATGTCGCCCTTCTTGGTCGCGAACATGACGTGGAGGTTCGCCCAGCTCGCTTCGTCTTCGGGGAGCGGCAGGATGGTCGTCACGCGCTCGTCCTGCGCGATCGGCAGAAGGTTGACGAAGGCCTTGCCGCGAGCCTGCGGCGGCCCTTCCGGGATCCGCCACAGTTTCAGTTTGTAGGCCATGCCGGTCGAGGTGAAGAAGAGCAGCGGGGTATGAGTGTTGCCGACGAAGAGGCGCGCGACGAAATCCTCTTCCTTCGGACGAGCGCCGGCGCGGCCCTTGCCGCCGCGCTTTTGCGCTCGATAGGTCGATAAGGGCGTGCGCTTCACGTAACCCGAATGGGTGACGGTGACGACCATATCTTCTTTGACGATGAGGTCCTCGTCCTCGACCTCGCCTTCCATATCGATGATTTCGGTCCGCCGCGGGACGCCGAACGCCTCTTTCACGGCCTTGAGCTCATCCTTGATGATCGTCAGCACACGGTCACGCTGGCGGAGGATGTCGAGATAGTCGGCGATCTTGTCGGCAAGGCCCTTGAGTTCGTCGCCGATTTCGTCCCGGCCGAGAGCGGTCAGCCGCTGCAGCCGAAGATCAAGGATCGCTTTCGCCTGCTCCTCCGAAAGCCGCAAAGTCTGACCGTCGCTCAGCATGTGGCGCGGGTCGGCGACGAGCGCCACAAGCGGCGCCAAATCCTTCGCCGGCCAATCGCGGCCCATCAACTGCTCCTTGGCGGTCGCGGGGTCCGGCGCCTTCCTTATGAGCGCGACGACCTCGTCGATATTCGCGACGGCGATGGCGAGGCCGACCAGCACATGCGCGCGCTCGCGGGCCTTCAAGAGCTCGAATTTCGTCCGCCTCGTGACGACTTCCTCGCGGAAGTCGACGAACTCGGTCAGCACGTCGCGTAAGGAGAGCTGCTGCGGCCGGCCGCCCCTCAACGCCAGCATGTTGACGCTGAAACTCGTCTGCAGCGCCGAGTGGCGGTAGAGCTGGTTGAGCACGACGTCCGCGGCGGCGTCGCGCCGGAGTTCGATGACGACCCGGATGCCGTGGCGGTTCGATTCGTCGCGGATGTCGGCGATGCCCTCGATCTTCTTTTCACGGATGAGTTCGGCGATGCGCTCGACCATCAGCGCCTTGTTCACCTGATAGGGCACTTCGGTGACGATGATGGCCATCCGGTCCTTGCGGATTTCCTCCATTTCGGTGCGGCCGCGCATGATCACCGAGCCGCGCCCGAGGAGAAGCGCGGCCTTCGATCCGGCGCGGCCGAGAATCATGCCTCCGGTCGGAAAGTCCGGTCCTGGAACGATGTCGATCAGTTCGCCGTCCGTGACGTCCGGACGCTCGATCAGCGCGATGGTCGCATCGATCACTTCGGAAAGATTGTGCGGCGGAATGTTGGTCGCCATGCCGACCGCGATGCCGCCCGCCCCATTGACGAGGAGATTAGGAAAACGCGCCGGCAGAACGACGGGCTCGACGCGCTCGTTCGAATAATTGGGAACGAACTGGACCGTGTCCTTGTCGAGATCGTCTAGCAGCGCGGCCGCGACTTTCTCGAGCCGGCATTCGGTGTAACGGTAGGCCGCCGGCGGATCGCCGTCGATCGAGCCGAAATTGCCCTGCCCGTCGATGAGAACCAAGCCCATGGAGAAGTCCTGGGCCATGCGCACGAGCGAATCGTAGACCGCAAGGTCGCCATGCGGGTGGTAGCGGCCCATAACGTCGCCGACGACGGTCGCGCATTTGCGATAGGGCTTGGCGTGGGTCTGACCGTTCTCGTGCATCGTGTAGAGGATGCGGCGATGCACCGGCTTCAATCCGTCGCGCGCATCGGGGATCGCGCGGCTGACTATGACGCTCATCGCATAATCGAGATAGGACCGGCGCATCTCCTCTTCGATGGAGATCTGCGGGACGGTCTTCGGTCCCTCGCCGGACTCCGGCCCCGCCTCGTCGTCGATTTCCGGCACTGAAAACCTTCAAAAATCAGGGAGATTCGCCAAAGCGGGGATTACCATTCGCGCCCCCGCAACCGCAAGACTCGCCTCTTTCCTCGCAAAGCGATGGGTGCGGGAACCCTCGTCCCCCTGCTGCTCGGCGGAGGAGGATTCCGGACGGGTTTATAAACGAAAGCCAATCCGCTACATTATCACCTCGGGGGCGTGGGGACCGAGGTTCGACCGTTGCGCAAGGGTCTTGCGCATGCGGGCGTTCGTTTCCCTGGGGCGCCAAAAGAAGGCGACCGCGGCGCAGTCCGCGGAGAAACGAAGGGATATCAACTATGGGCGTGATCTTACGACTGGTGATGTTTTTGGTCGGTGCGTTGGGTCTGATCTTTGTCGGGCTTAATGCGGCGTCCGGATTCAACGTCGATACCGGCGGCCTCCTGATGAAACTCGGAGAAGCGCCTGGCGGAGTGGCGACCAGCATGGCGGCCCAGTTCAACGCAGGCCTTGATGAACTTGGCCAGATGATCGCCAAGGCGCAGGGCGCCGCAGCCGATCCGGAAAAACCGAGCCTTCTCGTCAGCTACGGTCCTGAAGTGATCGCAGCAGTCGTCTCGGGCCTCTTGATGATGTTTTCGATGCGCCGCTGACGCGGCGGCTCTCGGCGCGCTGCGCCGAGGGTCTACAGGATGAGCAAGGTTACGCGACGTGAGGCGATCGTTGGCGCGGCCGCGCTGGCGGCGGCCGGCGGCGCCTCGCATGCGATTGGCGCTCCTCCGAGCGGAACATGGACGCCGCTCGCCAACATGCCGTTTCCGGTCCAGGAGATCTATCCCACCGCCGATTTTCGCACCGGCCCCAATCCCAAGGACTACTTGCTCCGCCGGCGAGGCGTCCTCGTCAACGCTGGCGGCCTGACGCCGACCGAGGGCTTCGCATTCAACACGACGGATCTCGTCACCGCTTATGATCCGCTCACCAATCAATGGGATTGGGGAACGAACCTGCCTGAACCGCGTCACCACATCGCGCTGGCGTTCCACGATAACTATCTGTTTGCGATCGGCGGCTTCAAGCGCAACAACGCCGGCGGCTGGCAGATGCAGAGAAATGTCTGGAGGATCGGCGATCTGCGCGAGCCGCGATGGCGGGCGATGACCTCGATGCCGATTCCGCAAGCCGAGAGCGTCGTCGTTTCCGCCGCCGGGCGCTTGCATGTCATCGGCGGGCGTGCGCCGGCGGGCACGCAGAACAGCCAATGGCATCATCACATCGATACCGACCGCCATTGGATCTATGACGCCGCAGCGGACGCGTGGCAGCCGCGGGCGCCGCTGCCGACTCCGCGCAACAGCGCAGCCGCCGCCGCGGTCGGCAGGTATATCTACGTCATCGGCGGACGGACGGTCAGCGACGGCAACACTCCGGCCTGCGAAGTCTACGAGCCGCAATCCGACCGCTGGCAAGGGTCCGCGCCGATGCCGAAACCGATCCGGCAGGCGGCGCCTCGAGGCCAATCCGGCCTCGCAGCGGCGACTTGGAACGGGAACATCTACGTATTCGGCGGCGAATGGCCGAGCGGCGTCTATGCCGATGTCTGGGAATACGATCCCCGCGAAGACAAATGGCGCGCCGTCGCCGCCATGCCCACCGGGCGCGCCCGCCACGGGCTCGGCGCCGTCGCGCTGTCGGACGGCATCTATGTCGTCGGCGGCGCCACCGGCCCGAACGATCTGGGAACCTCGCCCTATCTCGACCGGTTCGCGATTTAGCGCAAAATCCCTCGCATGGATTCTAGCCGCTCGTCTCGCGAAGGCGGGTAAGGTCTCAGTTGGAGGGAGGCCGCATGAATATGCCGACCCCGATTTCCTGCCGGTTTTGCGGTAAAAATCAGAACGACGTGGGCACGATAATCAAGGGCGTAGCACCCGCCAAATCCCCCGACGACGCCACGGCGATTTGCGACGCGTGCGTGGCGTTATGTGTCAGCATCATCGCCGCGGGCGACAAGGAATGGCTCGAACGTACCTACGAAGAGGCAAAGACTTTCAAGAAGTCAGCCGAACCCAAGGAAGAGCCTCAGAATTCAAACTGAGACACTACCCGGCCCCTCTCCCGCGCGCGGGAGAGGGGAGAAGAATCTCGTCGCCGGTTCCGGACGCGCCCATATGCGATAGCACCCGCTTGCGCGGGGGTGGGGGGTGGAGGAAATCAATGGCGAGTTCGGGTATCGGGCTTGGCTTCGATGCACAGGGAGCAGCGAAATGTACAATTGGCCGTTTATCGCCGTTTGCGCCGCAGCCGCGATGCTCGCGGCGTGCGGCAAGAAGGAGCGGCAGGCTTCGGCAGGTTTCGGCGAGCGTGCGGACTGGGCCGAGATCTCGGCCGAGCTTCGTAATCCGAAAGGCGTGGCCGTGGGCGCCGTTTCGTTCCGCTCGGTCGCGGCAGGCGTTCTGATGCGGATCGAGATGAAGGGACTTTCGCCGGGCTGGCACGGCATTCACTTTCATCAGACTGCGGACTGTTCCGACGGCGCCGACGGCTTCAAGAAATCCGGCGGGCATTTCGATCCCGATAACCACGAACACGGCCTTTTTCAGCTTGAAGGCGCCGAGCGCGGCGACCTTCCGAACATCCATGCCGACGCCGACGGCGTGGTGCGCGCGGAGATCCTGCGCGGCCGGGTCTCGCTGTCGGCCAGTGAGGAGAACGCGGCGGCGGTCGGCCCCTTCCCGCTCCTCGACGATGACGGCTTCGCCGTCGTGGTGCACGCCGCGGCCGACGACCAGCTCACCCAGCCGATCGGCGGTTCCGGCGACCGCGTCGCCTGCGCGGCGGTGAAGGCCTCATGACCGCGCTCGGCATCGATCACCTCGCGCTGCCCGCTTATGACGCACTCGCTTCGCGCCGGTTTTACGAAGAGGTTTTGGGCTTCCGTCTTGCGGCGGCCTATGAGGGTGAAGGCTGGGACGGTCACGACTGGCTGATGATGATTTATGAGGTCGGCGAAAGCGGACAGCAGGTCGCGCTCTGCGCGCTGGCGGGCCTCAAGCGTCCGAAGACGCTGGCGACCGATCTTCCGCATGCGGCGTTCGCGCTTGCCGATTTGAATGCGCTCGCCGCGATGGAGGCCCGGCTTCAGCGCAAGGATGTCGCCGTCAAACGCGAGGATCACGGCGGGCAGCAGGCGATCTATCTGACCGACCCCAACGGCCATGTGCTCGAGTTCACCGCGCCGCCGAGCGCTTCCGGCGCCATCGACACCGAAGCCGGCGGGACTGCAGACCGCTGGATCGCCCGTCACGTTGGCGACGATCGAGGCCGATAATGGCGCGCCGCAAAATCACCTATGAGACGCTGAAGAAACTCGCGCTGTCGCTCGACCTTCCTGGCGTGACCGAGGCGGTCTCATGGGGCCAGCCCTGCCTCAAGGCGCATGGAAAACTCTGGTTTTTCTGGAGTCCGAAGGAGAACGCGCCGGTCTTCAAGGTCCCGTTCGAGGAGCGCGACATGCTGGTTGAAGCTGATCCCAAAACTTATTTCTATACGGATCATTACCGGAACTGGGAACTCGTGCTCGCGCGCCCGGACCGCGTCGATCTCGACTGGGCGCGCGCCAATCTCATTCGCGTGTGGCGGGAGCAGGCCCCGAAGCGCGTGCTGAAGGCGTATGACGAGGCTCACGCATCGCGGCGCCAAGTCGTCACACCTTCAGTCCGTGAACCGCAAGTCTCCCCGCGGCGCTCGTGGAGAAGGGGTTGATGACTTCCACTCCGCCGATGGTCGCGCCATCGTGCAAGTCTTCAGAGACGCACGCTGTCGCGCCCGCTTTCGATGCCGTGGCGACAAACAGCGCATCCCAATAAGAGAGGCGCTCATCAGCCCACCACTCGAGCGCGGTTTCGAACGCTGACGCGTCAGCGGAACGGATCTCGAAAGCCCCTGACCAGTCGCGCGCGACTCTTGCCGCCTCGACGCGGTTCAGGAGTCCCTTCCGCACCGCAGCGAGCGCGAATTCGCCGAGAGCCTGCAACGTCAGGAAGGCGTTGTTCTGCGATGCGGCCGCGCGCAGCAATTCGGCGCTGCGTTGGCGCTTGTCTCTCGCGCGCTCGTCCCCGGCGTGGAACAGAATATTCGCATCGAAAGTGATCACTGCTCAGACCGAGCGGTCATGGAGCTCTTCGCGGCGGCTCTTGTAGGTCCAGCCGTCGATCGAGCGACGGTCTGCGCACATGAATTGCTCAATCCGCGCCCAGGCGGCGCGGCGGCGAGCCGCTTCCACGTTATCCACGCCCATCGGCTCGATGCGCGCGACCTCGCGCTTGTTCTTGGTCACAATGAATTTCTCACCGCGCTCGACGCGCGCAATGAGCTTCGAAAAGCCCTGATTGGCGTCGCGCACGCTGATCCTTTTGGCTGCGGCCCTTTTTTCTCTCGTGCTCACTCAGCGCCCCTAATGTAGCACATATGTAGCACGAGGCGAGCGGCCGCGCAAGAGCTGGCGCTCCCGCCGCTATACTACGCCGTGGCGGGCGTTTTGCCGCTTGGGCTGTTCGCAATCTGGATGAAACCTCCTGCACTGTTCGGAAATGCGACCGAGCCGAGCGACCCCACGGTCGCCTCGGCGCTGAGGATCGCATAGAGCCCGAAGCCCGATCCGGTGTCAGGCGCGGCGTCGTCAAACGTGATGAATCCGGTAACGGATTGGCCCGCCGCCGGCGGGGCCGACCAAAGTTCGCCGACGAAGTAACGGCGCCGGTGAATTCGATCGTCTGAACGGCAGCGTGCGAAGCCGCCGACAAGGCGCAATTCGCCACAATGGCTAAGCAAACTCTTGGACCCCACATTTAAATTACACCTAATTTCCCCACCAGCCTTTGTGCCGCACTTGCGGGCGCCACACAAGCGAAGGTAGTGTCTCAGTTTGAGAGACACTACCGCGGCAATGGCGTTTAAGCGGGGGCGCTGATAGATCACGAGGCGGAGGCGTGCATTTGCTTCCGCTCCGCCCGCCCTACGCCTACTCCGGCGCCTCGGTTTCGAGCGCGAGGGCGTGGAGATCGCCGCCCATTTTGCCCTTGAGGGCGCGATAGATGAGCTGGTGCTGGGCGACGCGGTTCTTGCCGCGGAAGGCGGACGAGACGATGCGGGCGCGGTAGTGATCGCCGTCGCCGGCGAGGTCTTCGATCTCGACGGTCGCGTCGGGAAGCGCTTCAAGAATCATCGCCTTGATGGTCTCAGCGGTCATCGGCATGGCGGAATCCTTCGTTTCGGAATCGGTGCCGCGCATGTAATCGGCTAGCGGCCGATCGTGGATGTCGGCGAGGTCGAGAATGCTGATCGCATCATGTTCGTCGAGGCGGATGAACGACCCCTCGAAGCGACCGATCTTTGACGCCTGCACGCCCGCCATGGCTGCCTTCAGAAGCAGCGTGTCGGCTGCGCCCGGCGCGGCGGCGATGAGGTAGCGGGCCTGGTCCTCGCCGAGCCAATAAGCCGCGCGGCGGGCCTTGACCGGGGTTCGAAGTTCCAGCCCCTCCCCGCACGCCAGCGCCATTTCCGCTGCCGCGACGAGGATGCCCCCGTCAGAAACGTCGTGGCAGGCGGTGACGAGCCCTTCGGCGATCAGCTTGCGGATCAATTCGCCGTTGCGGCGCTCGGCGCCGAGATCGACGGGCGGCGGAGCCCCCGCGTCGATGCCGAACAATTCGCGCAAATAGAGCGAACGGCCGAGCCAGCCCCGCGTGACGCCGACGGCGATCAGCTCGTCGCCGGCCTCGGCGCCGCCGATGCGCGCGGCCTTGGTCGCGTCGTCGAGCAGGCCGACGCCGCCGATCGCCGGCGTCGGAGGGATCGAGACCCCGTTGGTCTCGTTGTAGAGCGAGACGTTGCCGGAAACGACCGGATAGTTGAGCGCCTCGCAGGCTTCGGCGATGCCTTCGATCGCGCCAGCGAGTTCGGCCATGATTTCGGGGCGCTCGGGACTGCCGAAATTGAGGCAGTTGGTGATCGCGAGCGGCGCCGCGCCGACCGCGCAGATATTGCGATAGGTTTCGGCGACCGCCTGCTTCGCCCCTTCATGCGGATCGGCTGCGACATAGCGCGGCGTCACGTCGGTCGCGATGGCCAGCGCGCGGTTCGCGCCATGGATACGGACGAGAGCCGCGTCGCCGCCCGGACCAATCACCGTATCGCCCATCACCGAGTGGTCGTATTGCTCGAAAATCGGCCGCCGCGAACAGAGATCGGGGGAAGCCATGAGGCTTGCGAGCGCCGTCAGCATGGACTGTGCGCCGGTTCGATCGGCCAGGTCGACCTGCTCCTCATGCGTCTCCACAGAGGAATCGGCTATAAGCCCGGTTTCCTTGAGATTTCTTGCGGCTTCCTCAAGCGGCGTGAAATGCGCCGCCGCATCGGCTCCGAGGCGGACATAGATTTTTGCGATGCCGCGATGGACGGTGAATCCCGCCGCGTCGGCGCCGGCGAGCGTCTTGATGCGGTCGTCTATGAAGGCCTGCGCCAGCTCCTTCAGTTCCGCATCGGATTTGGCTGGCGCGACGAGCTTAACCAGCGCCTCCCGGACGACGATTTGCGGATCGTCAAGCGGCGCCGGGTTTTGCAGCTCGGCGCGCGGACGGTCGTATTGCGGCGCGCCCTCCGTCAATGGCCCGAGCGGCAGGTCCGAAACGACTTCACCCTTGTGACGTACGATGTGACGGCCAGAGTCCGTCGTCGTCCCGATCACCGCAAAATCGACGCCCCATTTCTCGAACACCGCCCGCACCGCGTCTTCGCGCCCGGGCTTGATGACGATGAGCATGCGCTCCTGGGACTCGGAGAGCATGATCTCGTAGCCGCTCATCCCAGCTTCGCGCTGGGGAACCTTGTCGAGGTCGAGTTCTATGCCGCCGCCGCCTTTCGCAGCCATTTCGACGGAGGACGAGGTCAGCCCCGCCGCGCCCATGTCCTGAATGGCGATGATCGCGTCCGACGCCATGAGTTCGAGGCAGGCCTCGAGCAGCAGTTTCTCCGTAAACGGATCGCCGACCTGAACGGTCGGACGGCGCTCATGGCTCGTCTCGTCGAATTCGGCCGAGGCCATGGTCGCCCCATGGATGCCGTCGCGTCCGGTCTTCGATCCGACATAGACGACCGGATTTCCGCTCCCGCGCGCCGCCGAATAGAACACGCGGTGCTTTTGCGCGACGCCGACCGTCATGGCGTTGACGAGGATGTTGTCGTTGTAGCGCGCGTCGAAGTTGGTCTCGCCGCCGACCGTCGGCACGCCCATGCAATTGCCGTAGCCGCCGATGCCGGCGACGACCCCGTTCAGGAGGTGACGCGTTTTGGGATGGTCCCATGCGCCGAAGCGCAGCACGTTCATGCTGGCGACGGGGCGCGCGCCCATGGTGAATACGTCGCGCATGATGCCGCCGACGCCGGTCGCGGCGCCCTGATAGGGCTCAATGTAAGAGGGGTGGTTGTGACTCTCCATCTTGAACACCGCGACCAGCGGCACGCCGTCGGCGTCGGGGCCGATGTCGATGACTCCGGCGTTCTCTCCCGGCCCCTGAACCACCCACGGGGCCGATGTCGGCAACTTTTTCAAATGCCGGCGCGACGATTTGTAGGAGCAATGCTCCGACCACATCGCCGAGAAGATGCCGAGTTCGACGAGGTTCGGCGCGCGCCCGATCTTGCGGAAGATCGAGTCGTACTCCTCCTGGGTGAGCCCGTGCTCGGCGACAATGTCAGGCGTGATGGTCATGCGCCCGTCCGCTTACGACGGCACGCCTATTAGGCTACGCCCCGCGCCGGCGCAAATGCGAAGGCGATGACGGATAGCGGAAAGCAGAACCACCCGAACGCGGGGCCAGGCGCAATCGGCGCATCGAGAAACAATCGACAAGACTCGCGATTCCCAGAAGCCGCGCAGCAGGCGATATCGAAGTTCGTCACCCCTACGCCTCAGCTAGGCGACCCCCGAGCTTTCCGCAGGATGATCAGATTGTGCTCGAAATATATCGAGGCGATTTCCTCCGCCATACGGAGCATTTCGGGATCGCCGCCCTCTTCCGGGAGGAACTCCCGATGATTTAGGTACAGAGCGAGCTCCGTGAACAAGCCCATGCAGGTCGCCCTGTCCTGCTCGTTGACGGGCTTGCCTCCGAAACCCGATGAATAAGACGTCAGCACATCCTCGACGACATAAATCCCGCCCGCCTTCACATGCGGGAAGAGCCGCTCGAAGGTAAGTATCTGATGCGCGTTCACATGCGAGCCGTCGTCGATGACGATATCGAAGGGCCCCTCCTCGATCGCAATCCGGTCGAGGTCGTCCGCGCAACTCTGGTCGATCTGATGGACCCGGATGCGGCCGCCGGTGAGATGTCGTTTGTCCTCGATGTCGCAGCCGACGACCTCGCCGAACGGAAAATAGCAGCTCCAGGCGGCGAGGCTTTCGCCGCCGGCCAAATCGGCGAAGCCGCCGACTCCGATTTCGAGAAGCTTCACCCGCCGGTATTTCAGCGGGCCGAAATGCCTCTGGTAGGCGGCACCGTAATGATGCCCGCGATCGGCATCCGGATATTCTTTATCCGATCCAGAAAGACGCAGCAGCGTTTCGAGCCGCAAAGGAAGAAGGGAAAGCGCCGGCGTCAACAGCCGCATCGCCCGAAACCGCTTGCGGATCGGCGTCGCCTCGGCCGTTATCGTCATCGCTCGTCCCTCGCGTTGCGGAAGCCGATCTACGCATAATCGGAACACCGAGAACCGTGCAACGCACCATGCGCGCAGTGTTCAGTGCTGGCGCCGGCGGTAGAGGTGATCCTCCGCCAATCCGAGCCGGACGCAGGCCTGCGCTGGCGGCGCCGAGCGCAGCATCAGGCGGTCGGCGCGGCGTGCGAGGCGGCGCACGACGTAACCTTCGAATGGACGCAGGCCGTATCGTTTTCCGAGTCCGAGTATGTCGCGAGCTCTCTGCGGCACCAGTTCGACTGCGGCGCGGATCAAAGGCCGTTGGCCGTAACGCGCGAGCCCTGGAAAAGCCTCCGCCTCGCGCATGATATTGAGAAATTCGAAGACAATGTCGGAGCGCTCGAAGCGCGCCGATGCGCGCTCGAACAGCGCGCGAAATTCGGCCGCCGAGGCCGGCGGCGACGTCGCGCCGTAAAGCGCGGCGCTCCCCCTGGCCTCGCGATAATAGCGATCCTTGTCGGCGTCGGAGATGCGGTGAACATAGCTGCTGTAGGCCTCGAGAAATCCGTAGCTTGCGGTCGCCTGCACCCAGTTCAGCAGTTCCGGATCATTGGCGCGATAGGGCTCGCCGGAAGGCGTTTTCCCCTCGACGCGGTCGTGCATGCGCCGGACGCCTCCAATCATCGTCGCCGCGACGCTTTTCGCTCCGTATACGGTAATCATGGCTGCGGCGCCGGTGCGCTTCAGCCGCCCGACCGGATCCTTGCGGAAGGTCGAATGCTCCCACACGCCGGTCCTGACGCGAGGATCGGCGAATTCGAGGAGCACCGCCGTCACGCCGCCGATGAAGAGCGAGATCGGGTTCTTGAAAATGCGCCAGGAGACCGAATCCGGGCCGATCAGCGCCTCTTCGCCCTTAGGCGCAGAGAAATCGACGCGCGCGATCGGCCCCGCCTGCAGGTAGCGCTGCGCCGCCTCGTCAAGGCGGTCTTCGACCTTGCCGCGCAAGGCGGCGCGGACATTGCCCAAATGCATGCGAATGACGTCGGTGACCATACCGGCAGGCTATTCCCCTCATTAAGCGGCGCCAATGCGGCGCAAATCCGGCGCATCCCTGATTCAGCCGCCTGTGTTCGCGACGCCTCACGGCCTTTCGCCGTGCTGTCTCGCAGAGTATGGAAAAGACGTGGTTAATCGCGACTCTTTGCGGGTCTCGTCTCTTCCGTGCTGCTTGGCGCTTTGCGCCTGCGCGACGGTCCAGCCGGCCGGCGGACCAAATGAGCTGCGCGGCTGTTGGATCGAGCGGCGCGACGCGGCCGTCTATACAATGCGCTGGTTTCCCGACATGGACGTCCTCGGCGCCTGGCGCGGCGACGCGCTTCTATATGCGGCGGACGGAACCAATATCAGCGTGCAGCTTCGCCTCGATCGGCCGGACGCGAACTGGCGGATTTGCATCATCGAAAACGAGGTTCCGCTCACGAGCTCCTGCACGCCGGCGTTCTTCGGCGTCGCCGCGGCGCGCCCCGATGAACCGTGGACAGAGATTTACGCCGGCGCGGAGACCTTGCGCATTCTCGGCCGCGACGGCGGCGCCCGCGCGACCGTCTTCAACGGCGCACGGGACGGGTGCGATTAGAGAATTAGCGCCGATTGTGCGGCAGCTTTCGCGCGCCGAGCTGCCGCAAGACGTGTCCATCCCGAGATGCGCCAAACTGACCACAACGCACCCCTTACACCCTCCTCAAAACTTCGGACCGCCGTTTACGTTCCGTTCCAACCCTGCGGAGTGTCCGCAAGATTTCGCCCTTGCCCGGAAATAGGCTAGAAGCCCCGCCGGGTCCCGCAGCGGGCGGGCGAAGGGAAAAGCTCTATGTCCGAAGCCACGACTCCGAAGGCCGATCCGAAGCTGCCGCCGGGATTTGATTACAAGGCGGCGCTCGCCGGCGGACTTCTCCGGAAGAAGACGGTCGAGCAGGTCCAGGAAGACTTCCGGCAGGGCGAACTCAAGAAGGCGCTCGGGCCCTTGAACCTGATCTTCCTCGGCATCGGCTGCATCATCGGCACCGGCATCTTCGTCCTCACCGGACAGGCCGCTGCGCAACATGCAGGGCCGGGGATCATGCTGTCTTTTGTGGTGACCGGCGTGCTCTGCGGGTTTGTCGCGCTCTGCTACGCCGAGCTGGCCTCGGCCCTGCCGGTTTCGGGGTCGGCCTATTCCTATTCCTATGTGTCCCTCGGCGAAGTGTTCGCCTGGATCATGGGCCTCCTCCTCGTGCTCGAATACGGGCTCGCCGCCTCGACGGTCGCGGTCGGCTGGTCGAATTACGTCTCGAGCCTCCTCGTCGAGAATCTGCATATCGCGCTGCCGCCCGAACTCCTCGCATCGCCTGGAACCGAGGTGATGAACAGGGCCGGCGAGGCGATCGGCATGGGCGTCATCAATTTGCCGGCGTTTCTCGGCATCCTCGCGGTCACAGCGCTTCTGACCGTCGGCGTCTCCGAATCGGCGCTCGTCAACAACATCATCGTGGTCATCAAGCTCTCGGTGATCATCGCGTTCATTCTGATCGGCGCCTCTTTCGTCGACTTCCAGCTCTGGGACCCCTTGATCCCCGAACGCATTCCGTCGACCGAGGCCGAGCAGGGCAAATACGGCGCATACGGCATCATCAGCGGCGCGGCGGTGATCTTCTTCGCCTATCTCGGCTTCGAGGCGGTCTCGACCGCCGGCGCCGAGTCGAAGAATCCAAGCAAGGACATGCCGATCGGCATCATCGGATCGCTTCTTGTCTGCACGGTCCTGTATATTCTGACTTCGGGCGTGCTCGTCGGGATCGTTCCTTATACGGAACTCAATGTCGCGGCGCCGATCGCCATCGCCGTCGACCGCATGGCCGAACAACAGCCCGCGCTCGAGATCTTCTCCGTGCTGGTGAAAGTTGGCGCCATCGCCGGCCTGTCGTCGGTGATGCTGGTGCTGCTTTTCGGGCAGACGCGCATCTTCTACACCATGGCGCGCGACGGACTCCTGCCCAACGCCTTCGCCAATGTGCACAAGACGTTCAAGACGCCGTGGATCAACACGCTTCTCGTCGGGCTCGTCGTCGCCACCTGGGCCGGCACCCTCTCGCTCGATGCGCTGGCGAATCTCACCAATGTCGGATCGCTTGCCGCTTTCGCGATCGTGTGCGTCACCGTCATCTTCTTGCGCATGACGCGGCCGGACATGAAGCGGCCTTTCCGCGTTCCCCTGTACCCGGTCGTTCCCATTCTCGGGGCGGTCATGTGCCTTTACCTCATGTACCCGCTGCTTTCCGATCCCGAAGCGCGGCCGTTTTTTGAGATCAGTTTCACCACGGCGCAGTTCTTCTTCTGGTACCTCGTGCTCGGCATGGTGTTCTATTTCGCCTTCGGGATGTGGAATTCCCGTCTCGCGAAATCGAAATAGGCGGCGACATCTTTCGAAGAAAAGGCGCCGCAAACGCGGCGCTTTTTCATTGTCCCGAGATCGCGCGCATGATCTGCCCGGCGAGCCACCCGCCGAACGTGCCGACGATATAGCCGACGACGGCGAGGAGCACGCCGATCGAAGCGAGCGAGGGATGGAACGCGGCGGCGACCACCGGCGCCGATGCGGCGCCGCCGATATTGGCCTGACTGCCGACGGCGAGGAAAAAGGACGGCGCGCGGATGAGCCTCGCGACCAGGATGATCAGCGCCGCGTGGATGGCCATCCAGATCGCGCCGATGAGGAAGAACGCCGGCGTCTCGGCCAGAGCGAGGATGTTCATGTTGAGGCCGACCGTCGCCACCATGATGTAGACAAGCAGCGTGCCGACCTTCATGGCGCCCGCGCCCTGGAGCTTCCTGACCGGCGTGAACGACAGCGCCACGCCGACAATGGTGGCGACGACGATCAGCCAGAAGAACGTCGAGTGCAGGCTGAAGCGGGCCGCGCCCGGAAGCGCGCTCTTGAAGAACGGCGTCAGGACATCGGCGGCGAGATGCGAAATCCCCATCGCGCCGAAGCCGACGGCGGCGATGAAAATCAAATCCTTCAGCGAGGGGATGCGCGCATGCTGCGTCTCATAGGCCTCGGCCTTGGCCTTGGCGGCGTCGAGCGCCTTGGCGTCGGCCTTGAGCCAGCGGTCGACTTTCGCCTGGTTCGCCGCGATCGCGAGGAGGATCGCCAGCCACACATTGGCGACCAGCACATCGACCGCGACCCAGATCGAAAACGCCTCGGGTCCGACTTCGTAGATTTCCCGCAAGGCCGTCTGGTTCGCCGCGCCGCCGATCCAGCTCCCGGCGAGGGTCGACATGCCGCGCCACACCGCGTCCGCTCCCGAAGCGGCGATCATATCGGGCGCGACGAGCTTCGCTAAGAAGATCGCGATCGGTCCTCCAGCGATGACGCCGAACGTGCCGGTGAAAAAGAGGATCAGCGCCTTGGGCCCAAGCTTCAGCGTGCCGGGAAGGTCGGCGACGGCGGTCAGCAGCACCAGCGCCGCCGGCAGCAGAAAGCGCGAGGCGACGAAATAGAGCTGCGATTTCTCGGGATCGACGAGCCCGAAGGTCGTCAGAAGCGATGGCAGGAAATAGGCGAGGAGGAGCGGCGGGAAGATCGTGTAAAACCGCTTCCACAACGGTCCGCCGTTTTCCGAGGTCCAGAAGACGAAGCCGAGCATCAAGGCGAGGATGCCGAAAATGGCGGCGTCGTTCGTCAGCAATGGTTCCATCAGGTCCTCCCGCATTCGGCGAATGGATAGTCCGATGCGGCGGGCCGGCGATAGCCTTATCGACGCCGGCCTGCTCCGGAGATAATGGTCCCTATCGCGAACAAGGAGGGAATATGGGCAGCGTGCACAAGACCATGCCGGTGACGCCACATATCGTCGTCAACGACGCCGAGCCGGCGATCAAGTTTTACGCCAAGGAGATCTAACGGGCGCCGTCGGAAAACGACAAGCGGCTGATGCACGCCGCGATCGAGCTCAATGGCGGCGGCGTCGTCATGCTCAATGACGACTTCCCGGAGTTTCAGGGCGGAACCAAATCGACGCCCGAAGCCTTCGGCGGCACTCCGTGTACGCTCCATCTCGAACAGCCGAAGGCCGCCGACGTTGACGCCCTCTATGAGCGCGCGCTCAAGGCCGGCGCCAAATCGCTGATGGCGCCCGAGGATATGTTCTGGGGCGACCGCTACGCCCAGGTCGCCGATCCGTTCGGCCACCTGGTCGATCGCCGCCCCTTCAAAAAACAATTAGATCGACTGGAACGCGGCAATTGGCGTGGAAGCGCCAAGTCGCGTCGCCGAAAGCGGCGAGGCAGCAGCGTTCCGGCTCTGACTACTACTTCCTCCGGAAATCGGTCCGCGCCGATTCGATCTTCCGGCGCACGGTCAGAGGATCGTCGATGTTCGGCAATTCGATGACGCCGACGCCGGTGCCGCGGATGATGAGCTTGCCGAAGCCCAAGAGTCTTCCCCAGATCGTCTGGTGCAGGGCGATTTCCTCGATATTGCCGAGGCTCACCTCCTGCGTTTTCCGCGAAATCCATCCCGTTTTGTAGACGAAGCGGAAATTGGTGACGACGATCTCCGTCGTGATGAGATAGATGACGTGGAACAGAAGGATGATCGTGCCGATCGAGAATCCGGTGAGCGAGAACAGCCAGCCGGCGCGAAGGTCTTCGTAGCCCCTCGCTTCCAGCATTAAGTACATGGCGATCGGCGCCGCGCCGAGCGCAAACCAGAACACGGGCCAGAAACTGAAGGTCCAGTTGAAATGCGCCCGGAAGACGATGTCCTCGTCCGCGGCAAGCGATTTCTGGACATACCCCTCGAAGGTCTTAGTCTCTCTTGCCGCCGCTGCCTTCGCCACCCCGCACTCTCCCTCGCCACATCGCATCTATAAAGCGACGCCGACGCGGCGGAAACGCCCGCCGCATTGAATCGCCGATACGCCCGCGATATGAGGCGCAGTTTCTCCAAACCCGCAAGGCCCGCGAAGCTCAGGAACGATGCCCAAATATCAGTATATCTATTTCATGCAAGGCCTGACAAAGGCCTATGCCGGCGGCAAAAAGGTCTTCGAAAACATCCACTTGCAGTTTTACCCGGACGCCAAGATCGGGGTCGTCGGGGTCAACGGGTCGGGTAAATCGACGCTGCTTCGCATCATGGCCGGGCTTGATTCCGAATTCACTGGCGAGGCCTACGCCGCTCAAGGTGCAAGTGTCGGACTGCTCCAGCAGGAGCCGCAGCTCGATCCTTCGAAGACGGTTTTCGAGAACGTGCTCGAAGGCGTCGCGCCGACCAAGGCGAAGATCGACGAATTCAACCGCATCTCGGCGGAGCTCGGCGAGAATTATTCCGACGAGCTGATGGAGCAAATGTCGAAGCTCCAGGAGGAGATCGACGCAGCCGGCGCCTGGGACCTCGATTCCCGCGTCGAAATGGCGATGGACGCGCTGCGTTGCCCGCCGGGCGATTGGCCCGTCGATCGGTTATCGGGGGGCGAGAAGCGCCGCGTCGCGCTCGCGCGACTCCTGTTATCGAAGCCCGATCTCCTGCTGCTCGACGAGCCGACCAACCATCTCGACGCAGAATCCGTCGCCTGGCTGGAAAACCATCTCAAGGAATACCCGGGCGCGGTCCTCCTCGTGACCCACGACCGTTATTTCCTCGACAATGTCACCGGATGGATCCTCGAGCTCGATCGCGGCCGCGGCATCCCCTATGAGGGCAATTATTCCGCGTGGGTTGAGCAGAAGCGCAAACGCCTCGAGCAGGAGGAGCGCGAAGAGGCGAGCCATAAGAAATCGATCGACCGCGAAGTCGAATGGATCCGCGCCTCACCGAAGGCCCGCCAAGCGAAGTCGAAAGCGCGCATCAAGGCCTATGACGAACTCGTCGCGCGCGCCGGCCGCGAAGAGATCAACACGGCGCAGATCACGATCCCGATGGGCCCGCGGCTCGGCGGCGTCGTCATTGAAGCGGAGGGCCTGAAAAAAGCCTATGGCGACAAGCTGCTGTTCGAAGGGCTCGAGTTCAAGCTGCCGCCGGACGGCATTGTCGGCGTGATCGGACCCAACGGCGCGGGCAAGACGACCTTGTTCCGGCTACTGACGGGGGCGGAAGAGCCCGACGCCGGCGCGTTGCGTATCGGCGAAACGGTGAAGCTTGGCTATGTGGACCAGAGCCGCGACCGCCTCGCGGGAAACAAGAATGTCTGGGAGGAAATCTCCGGCGGGCTCGACATCATCACGCTCGGCAAGCGCGAAGTGCCGAGCCGGGCCTATGTGAGTTGGTTCAATTTCAAGGGCGGCGACCAGCAGAAGAAGGTCGGCAATCTTTCAGGCGGCGAGAGGAACCGCGTCCATCTCGCCAAGATGTTGAAGGAGGGCGCGAATCTCCTCCTCCTCGACGAGCCGACCAATGATCTCGACGTTGACACATTACGCGAGCTTGAAGGCGCACTCGAAGATTTCGCGGGATGCGCGGTGATCATCTCCCACGACCGCTGGTTCCTCGACCGCATCGCCACGCATATTCTCGCCTTCGAAGGCGACAGCCATGTCGAATGGTTCGAAGGCAATTTCGCGGCGTACATGGAAGACAAGCGGCGGCGCTTCGGAACCGACGCCGACGTGCCGCACCGGATCAAATACAAGAAGCTGACTCGATAAGGGGGATTTCAACCCGCCGATCGGCGCCCTCGAATTCGAACTTGCAAAGTATCCCCTTCGACCGGATTTTCAGTGACGACCGGAATGCCAATGAGAGACGATTCTGCCTCTACGAACGCGCTGTCGGCGACGAAGCCGCCGAGCCCGCTCTTGGCGCGAACCGGCGCAGCCGCGGCGCTGCTGTTTGTCGCGCTTGCCGTCGCCGCGCCCTTCGGGCCGTTCCCATTCGAGGAGGAATGGCTGCGGCGTTTGCGGGTGCCGGAAGACGCCTTGACCATGGCGGGGCCGCATTGGCTCGGGACATTGATGCGCGACGCCACCGCGCTCGGAGGTTCGCCGCTGCTGACCCTTCTCACGGTCCTGCTCGCTGGATTTTTACTCCTGCGGCGCGAACGGGCGAATGCGTCGCTTCTCATCATCGTCGTCGTCGGCCAGTCTCTGATCGTCGACCTTCTGAAATCGCTGTTCGATCGTCCGCGCCCGGAGGTCGTTCCGCACTTCGCGGAAGTCACCAGCGCAAGCTTCCCGAGCGGCCATGCGGCAAGCGCCGCCTCGGTCTATCTCTATCTCGCCATCGCCGCAGCGCCGCTGCTCAAGGACAGACGCTCCCGCGCTTATCTTTTCGCTGCCGCCGGAATCCTCGCGCTCCTCATCGGATCGAGCCGGATGTTCCTCGGCGTCCATTACCCGTCCGACGTGCTCGCCGGCTGGAGCTTCGGCACGGCATGGACTTGCGGCCTCGTCCTTTTGGCGCGCAGTGTCCGGCGGAATCGCACGACGACGCGGTGAACGAACGCGTCGGCGCCGCGCGGTCCCGGACCTCACTACGCCAGCGCGGATCGCCGCGTCGATCACATAAGCGCGCTCTTCGCCGGTCAGATTGTCCTGCGCGAGCATCAAGACCGGCGTCAGGGACTTCGGATCGGCGCCTTCCTGAAAGGCGTCGAACAGAGGGCGCTGGTCCTTTCTTGACGCCTTCTGATAAAGCTCGACGCCAAGGTCCGTGTACCCCGCTTTGAAGGCGAAGCTCGCAGCGGTCTGGGCGAGAAACTGCTCGTGTCCGCCCGATTCCGGATAGGCCTTGTCCATCTCCTCCCCGATGGCGAAGATTTCGCGGATGATCGGCTCGGCCTGTTTGCGGTCTTTCAGAATCTTTTCCGAATTGAGCAGCACGGTCTTGAGACGCAGTCGGTCGGCGGCAGTCTTCAGAAGGCCGTATTTCGCGGCGGCGGCTTCGGCGCCTCTGGCGTCCCCGGCATCGGCGAGCTGGTTGATGAGCATCCAGTTGAGCCCGGCCTTCTCTTCGGCCGATCCCGGATAAGCGGCGATGACCGCTTCGGCGGCGGCTGTCTTGCCGGCTTTCACCAGGCCTTCGACCAACGGGCTGTAGGTGGCGAAATTCGGCCCCGCGCCGAGCTCGCCGGCGACGGTCAAGGCCTTCTCGGCGTCGCCGGCCTGGGCCATCGCGTTCATGATGAGGCGCGCATGATCATGGCGGACGCGCAGCAGTTTGGCGTGCGTTGCGGCCTCCTCGGGCTTGCCCTGTGCGAGCGCGAGGACCGCCTGGTATTCCGCCATCGCGTCTTCGCCGACGCCGACCGCGCCTTCGGGAATCTTCGCAGCGCGGAGCGCCAAGGCTTTGTCCATCGCCGCCGTCGCCTTCGCCGGTTCGCCGAGCTTTTGCCAGGCCAGCGCCAGCATTCCGTAGGCGGAATCGAGTCCCGACGGACCGAATGCGCCGTCCTGCACGACGACGCTCGGCGCCAATTTGTCGATTTCGGCTTCGACCGCGGCCGCCGCCGGGCCGTAGCGCGCTTTCTCCGCTGCGTCGGCCTGCGCCATGTAGACGGCGACATCCTGCACGGTCGTCAGTTCAGGAACATGCGAGCCTTGGCGGATCAATTTCAAGCGCCGCCCGATTTCGGCCGCCGCCTGGTTGAGCGGGATGATGAGAAACGATTTCTGATCGCCGGTCGCGGTGATCAGGAGCCCCTGCTCGGCGGCGCCGGCCATGACGAGTCCGGTGGCGAGATCGAGCTTCGACTGCCAGTCGGCTTCGTAACCGAGCTGCTTGAAATAATCGTATTTAGCGAGCGCTTCCTGCGTCTGACCGAGCGCGGCGTAGCGCGTGGCTAAAGTGAGCGCGACATTGGCCGCAGAATTGGCGTCGAGCGCGCCGGAGGCGAGCGCGGTCTCGAATTCTGCGAGCACCGGCGGCCAAGCCGGTTCGAGCGCATCGGTTGCGAGGATGGTAAGCATCGCCGCCCGCCGCTCGGCGTCCTGAGCCGGCTCAGCGGCGCGATAGGCGTCGATCGCCGCCTTCAGGTCCTCGGGGCGGTCGCAGGCCGCCGCCGCCATGCCGATCTGCATCAGCTGCTGGGCGTAAATCGGACGGTTAATCTTGAACGGTTCGAGCGTCGCATCTGCGGCGGCGAAGCCCTTTTCGCAGACAAGTTGCTGCGAGGTCCCGAAGGCGGCTTCCGGCGAACTCTGATATGCGGCGTTTTCGCTGAACGAGCGCGATGCGAAGGGCTTGAGACATTCGGCGGTCGGCGCCGCGTAGCATTCGGCGCGCGCCGCGAGATCGTCGCGCGTCGCCTTCATTGCAGTGAGCGATACGCCGCCGACGGTCCCGCCTGCTGCGATCGTTTTCGCGGCCGCGGACTTCTTGTATTTTTTGCCGATGGTTTCGACGTCCTTGATCACCGCGTCATAGCGCTTGACACGGCCCTTCGGATCGAGCTCGGCGCGCGCTTCGGTCCATGCGGCCTCCGCTTTGGTGATCGCCGCTTGCGCCGACTTCTCTGGATCGGCGCAGCCGGCGAGCGCCGCGATTGCAAAAACCAACCCCGCCAGCAACGCGGCTCTCAGTCCTCGAGTCATGATGTTCCCCGTTCCTGCACATGATTTGTCAACCGTCCAGCCGGGAGGACACCCTCTCCCGCTTGCGGGAGAGGGTCGGCGCGCGAGAGCGCGCCGGGGTGAGGGCCGGCGTACAAATCTTTGCACGGACAAGCAAGCGCGGACGACCCTCACCCGCCGCCGGACAAGTCCGGCGGCCGCCCTCTCCCGCAAGCGGGAGAGGGCAAACGTCTCTCGCGACGCCGGCCTCTTTTCTTTCGCCTCGTTCGCATTATGTTCGCGCCATGCCAACGCCGCGACGCCCAAGGAAGCCGGTTCAACCGACGACGCCGAAGTCCGAACTCACACCGGTCGCCGGAGGCTTTTCGGAATCCGTCCAGCGCTATCACGAGCGCATTCTCGAAACGCAAGGCGAATGGGTTCCGCACCGCCCGGAGCGGCCGATCGTCAAGGGGCTGTCGAAGCCGCTGCGCGTCGTCGCGCAATATGAGGCGGCGGGAGATCAGCCGACGGCGATTCGCGATCTGTCGGAGGGCGTCAAAGGCGGCGAGTTCGACCAGGTGCTGCTCGGCGCGACCGGCACCGGGAAAACCTTCACCATGGCGAAGGTGATCGAGGCGGCTCAGCGCCCGGCTTTGATCCTCGCGCCGAACAAGACCTTGGCCGCCCAGCTCTATGGCGAGTTCAAGGCCTTCTTCCCCGACAACGCGGTCGAATATTTCGTCTCCTATTACGACTACTACCAGCCTGAAGCCTATGTTCCGCGTACGGACACCTATATCGAGAAGGAATCCTCGGTCAACGAGCAGATCGACCGCATGCGCCACGCGGCGACGCGCGCGCTCCTCGAACGCGACGACGTGATCATCGTCGCCTCGGTCTCCTGCATCTACGGCATCGGCTCGGTCGAGACCTACACCGCGATGACGTTCTCGCTCAAAGTCGGCCAGAGCATCGCGCGGTCGCAAATGCTCGCCGATCTGGTGGCGCTGCAATATCGCCGCGCCGACGCCGCCTTCGCCCGCGGCTCGTTCCGGGCCCGCGGCGACGTGATCGAGATTTTTCCCGCCCACTATGAGGACCGCGCCTGGCGCGTCTCGATGTTCGGCGACGAGATCGAGTCAATCTCGGAATTCGATCCGCTCACTGGCCAGAAGACCGGCGATCTCGAGGAAATCTCCGTCTACGCCAATTCGCATTACGTGACGCCGCGGCCGACGCTGAACCAGGCGATCGTCGGCATCAAGAAGGAGCTGAACGAAGTCCTCCCCGTGATGCGCGCCGAAGGAAAGCTTCTCGAAGCGCAGCGTTTGGAACAGCGCACCCAGTTCGATCTCGAAATGCTCGCGGCGACCGGCTCCTGCGCCGGCATCGAGAATTATTCGCGCTACCTCACGGGCCGCAAACCCGGCGAGCCGCCGCCGACCCTGTTCGAGTATCTCCCCGACGACGCCCTCCTCTTCTGCGACGAAAGCCACGTCACCGTGCCGCAGATCGGCGGCATGTTCCGCGGCGACTTCAACCGGAAGCGCACGCTCGCCGAATACGGCTTCCGCCTCCCGTCGTGCATGGACAACCGGCCCTTGAAATTCGAGGAATGGGACAAGATGCGCCCGCAGACCATGTATCTCTCGGCGACGCCGGGGCCATGGGAGCTCGAACGCACCAGCGGCGTCTTCACCGAGCAGGTGATCCGCCCGACCGGCCTCGTCGACCCGCCGGTCGAAATCCGTCCGGTGACGGACAAGACCACCAACCAGGTCGACGATGTCATCGCCGAATGCAAGGAGGTCGCCGCGCGAGGCGGCCGCGTCCTCGTCACCACGCTGACCAAGCGTATGGCCGAGGATCTGACCGAATATATGCACGAGCAGGGCGTCAAGGTCCGCTATATGCACTCGGACGTGGAGACGCTCGAACGCATCGAGATCATCCGCGATTTGCGCCTCGGCGCCTTCGACGTGCTGGTCGGGATCAATTTGTTGCGCGAGGGCCTCGACATTCCCGAATGCCAGCTCGTCGCTATTCTCGACGCCGACAAGGAAGGGTTCCTGCGCTCCGAAACCTCGCTCGTCCAGACCATCGGACGGGCGGCGCGCAATGTCGACGGCCGGGTCATTCTCTATGCGGACCGTGTGACCGGCTCGATGGAGCGCGCCATGGCGGAGACCGAGCGCCGCCGCGAAAAACAAGCGGCGCATAACGCCGCCAACGGCATCACCCCGGCGACGACCCGCGCCATCATTTCCGACCTCGCCCGGTCCGACGACGAGGGGGCCAAAGCCGCCATGGGCCAGACTTTCGTCGGGCATCGCGCGGTCGGCGGTTATGGCGCCGGCGGCCGATATGCCCGCGGCGCCGGCCGCGCCGCCTATCGTCCCGGATCAGGCGCCGGCGCGGACCTTGCCGGTCTCGCCGCAGGCTTCGGCGAAGAGGGCGAAGAATTCCTGCACGGCAAGCCCGGGCACAATCTGCGCACCCACATCGCGCAGCTTGAAAAGGAAATGCGCGAGGCGGCGTCCAATCTCGAATTCGAAACCGCCGCCGCGATCCGCGACGAGATCAAGCGCCTCCAGTCGGTCGAACTCGCCGTCGCGGATGATCCCTTCGCGAGGCAATACGAAATCGAGCACCGCATCGCCGAAGGGAGCGACGGCCGCATCACCAAAAGCGAGGGCACGGTCAGCGCCCTGGTGAGCAAGCCGCGACGTCCGATGCACAGGCGGCGGCGTTAAGACCCGGCTTGCCAGAGCATGCTCTTGACAGCATATGCCTAGAAAGACATATTGATGCCGTGGATCGTCCGCCTTCACGAGGCGTTCGCACCTGAGGTCCGCGCACTCGCGCAGGAAGTGCGGCTTGAATTGGTGGCGCAAACTGCGCTGCTGGAGTTGCTTGGTCCCCAGGCGGGTCGGCCTCGTGTCGATACGCTGAAGGGCTCCAGGCACGCCAACATGAAGGAGCTTCGGTTCGACGCGGGCGGCGGCGTCTGGCGCGTCGCGTTTGCGTTCGATCCCAAACGACGCGCCATCTTGCTTGTCGCCGGCGATAAATCCGGCGGCAGTGAGAAGAAGTTCTATCGCGGGCTGATCAAGACCGCCGATGAGCGGTTTGACGAACACTCGGAGGTGCTAAGGAGGGAATAATGGGTCCGACGCTGAAAGAATTCATTAAATCGTTGCCGGTCGAAGAGCGGCGGATGATCGAGGCGCGCACTCGGGAGCTGATCGCGGAAGAATTGTCGCTGCAGGATTTGCGCAAGGCGATGGGACGCACGCAGGTCGAGATGGCGAGAACGCTCGGCGTCGGACAGGATGCGGTTTCGCGCATCGAGAAGCGCGCCGACATGCTGCTCTCGACGCTCGGGGCTTACGTCAAAGGCATGGGCGGCGAACTGAAGCTCGTCGCCGAATTCCCCGGCCGCCCGCCTGTCCGATTGACCGGCCTCGAGCCGCTGGCGGCGGCGCCGGTCGATGCGGCGACGCCGAGGCGCCGCTCCCGTCGCGCGACAAAACGGACGCGCGGCGCCGCGGCGCCGCGCAAGCGCCGCAAGGCTGCTTGAGGGGCGCGACAATGAGCGGGAAACAAGCGGCTAATCGGCTTCAGCGTCTTCTGCAGTTGTACCTATCGGACGGCGACGTCCGGTCCGACCGCGTGAAATCGTAGTAAAGCCCTTCTCCGCTGGGCTCAATTAAGAACGAATACGGGGCGACGCTCGGATCGAAAAGGCCGTATTGCCAGCCGAAATTCCATCTTAGATTGAGGCCTTCAGCATACTGATCGGCAGGATACTCGATGTCACTCGCTTTAACAGTTGCGTTTCGACGCAACGTCGCTTCGAATAGAGCTTGGGCTTCAGGCGCTGTCGGGTCGTGCTCGGTCAGCCGGACCGCAGGTACGGTTTGCTCGCCGACTGGATAACAACGCCACTCCCTCGGCGTGGCGTATGCGCTTCCGATGAAACTCAAAAGCGTGGCGAAATGCGCGATTGAGAGTCTCGCACCCTCGTTCACTCTTTTTGTCCTTCTTGCCCATCAATCTCGTCCAATAAGTCTTCAAAAGTCGCATACGAAGTTAGGACATCTGGAATGAAGGTATCGCGGAATATGCGCTTTCCATCGGACCAGATGCATTTAATCGAACCTCCTTCGACAGCTTCGACGGTCATTTTGACGCCGCCTGATTTAAGCTGAACCGCACTCCCAGTATTGAACGACATGGTGCTGCCAGAGTTAAATGCTTGGTCGTTTTAGTCAAAAATGGTAAACTCGCCGTTATGCTACACAAGCGGCCATGCCGCTGCACGTCTTTCACCCGATTTGAGGAAGCGACGATCGGCTGCACGAGGATGGATGGCTCGCCGCCGCCCACGCTCTAAAGCAACATCGCAAAGCCGCTTGACGATCGTGAACCCCTCGTAGGGCGGATGGAGCGCAGCGATATCCGCGTCTTTGCCGCTGCGCATTCGCTCCTGATACGACGAAAAGACGCGGATATCGCGCCGCATAGAGCGGCGCTCCATCCGCCCTACAAGGCTGCGCTCGACCGACCGCGGGCGGAAAGCTCCTCGCCCGACTGCGGTTTTGGAGGTAGCATCGGCGCGTTCTTCGACGATCGGCGAACGCCGACCAGGAAAGGATGCCCAGTGCCAAGACCCGCCCGCGGACGGCTCGATCCCGACCGAGACGCTCTCGCTCAACTTCGACAAGATCACGTGGCGACAGGACGGATTGAAAGGCGCGGGCTGTCCGCGCTGACCAGCGGCGGAGCAAGCGTAGGGCGGATGGAAGCGCAGCGATATCCGCGTCTTTCCCGACGCTTATTCGCTCCCGATACGGACGAAAGGCGCGGATATCGCGCCGCGTAGGGGCGGCGCTCCATCCGCCCTACTCCGTGCCCCTACCCTCCGAGCGCCTCGGCGACGGCGTCGGGGCGCTTTTCGATGACCTTCAAGAGGATGCGCGCGGCGGCTTCGGGCTGGCGGCGGCCCTGCTCCCAGTCGCGAACGGCGCCGAGCGTGAAACCGTAGCGGCGCGCGAATCCGGCTTGCGTCAGTTTCATCCGCTTGCGGATCGCCTTCACATCGACCGATTTCGGCACATGAACGCGGAACGCATGGCGGTCGGCTTCGCCGTGAACATAGGCAGCGGCCTCGCCGAGGCCCCGCATGATCCGATCGACATTCTTTCTGCGACTCACGACTCCTGCTCCATCGCTGAACGCCTTCCGCAAGGATCCCGGGCGGACATGGACCTTGCCGAACCGGGCGCCGAATGGCGCGGCGCAGGCAGGCGCTCGCGCGTCGATCGTGCGCGGCGCCTACTCCGCCTTGGCGGCGTCTTCGGCGTCGCGGGCTTCGCGCAGCTTTTTCAGCTTCGCGGTCTTGTCGCGGCGGAGCTTCGCCTCGCGTTCGAGCATCGACATGCCCTCGGCTTCGGCGCGCGAGCGGTCGGCGCGGCGCGCGGCAGGCGAAGAATTGTTCCGTGGACCTCGCGATTGCGCGGGGCCAAGGCGCCAGGTCATGGCTTGTCTCCGTCAAGCGGCAAGGGGTCGGGCGCCGGCGGCTCAACCCGCAGCGCGAGTTCGTTCTCGGCGGCGACGCGCTCGAAGCTCTCCTCCGCATTGCGCAGCCGGTACTGATACTGCGCTCCGTTCGAAGGCAGGAGCGCGACGATTTGAAATCCAGTCGCCCGCCGGGGACCGTAGCCGAAGCCGGCCGAAAGCGTCACCGACTCGCCGATGCGGTAGCGATGGGCGGCGCCGGACGCCGCCGCGATCTTCGCGGCCCCCGCCGCTCGCAAAGACGGCAGGCGCAACGCAGACTGAGCCTTGCCGTAGGCTCTCGGCGCCGAGGGCTTCACGATCTTGGTGGTGGTCATAAAATCTCTTTAGCCGTTCGCGAGCGGAGCGCGCGATGCGCTCCGCTCGTTCGTCTCCCCCAGGTCAGGCGTTAGGCGACTTTCAGCCTGGTCGCGGACGTCTTGCCGCGTTCTTCGGTCAGCTCGTAAGAGACCGCCTGACCTTCGCCGAGGCTTCGGACGCCAGCCGCTTCGAGCGCGGTCGCATGGACGAACACGTCCTTGCCGCCGTCGTCTGGCGCGATAAAGCCGAAGCCCTTCTGCGAATTATACCATTTTACTTTTCCGGAAGCCATTTCGTCTCCTTTAGACATGGCGTTCGAGCCGGACAACGCGCCCGGCCCGCAGAAAACCGATGTTTTGAGGAGTTTCGAAAGCTCGGAAGGCCTTGTAACCGGCCCAAAAGCAAGGGTTCGCTCTCCGATATGGGCCGGCGTCCCGGCGATTGCAAGTTTTTTCCGTATCCAAACTGAGAATGGGGCGGGCCTGCGGGCGTCGGACGGATGTTTGCGCGATATCGCGGCGCTCCATTCCCGCCCTACGTGTCACATTGGAGGATCGCATGACCGCAACAACCGACACCCGAACCGCCGGCGAGATCATCGCTCTCGAGCGAGCCGCGCTCGACCGTTGGGGCAAGGGCGATCCCGGGGGATTTCTTGAACTCTATGCGCAGTACATTTCCTATTTCGATCCGCTCACGGCGGCCCGGATCGACGGGCATAAGGCGATGGCCGATTACTATCGTCCGTGGACGGGCAAAATCCGCGTCGAGCGCTACGAGATGCTGAACCCCAAGGTCGTCGCCGCAGGCGACATGGCGCTCCTGACCTACAATCTCGTCAACTACGCGAGCGACGGCGGCGCCGAGTCGCCCAGAGCCGGTGGAATTCGACGACCGTGTTCGCCCGGCGCGGCGGCCAATGGCGGTCGATCCATTCGCACTGGTCATTCACGCGCCATCCGGCGTTTGCGACGATGACGGCGGCGGAATCCGAACGACAAGGATAAACGGTCGGAATTAGCGATGGGACATTTATTGGTGGAAACGTGGTTTGGGACTCGGCATAAAGCGAACGCCGGATTGAGGACGCTTCCCATCTGCGATCAACGCTGCAGGGGTTCGCATGGCCAGGGCCTACTGGATCAACGTCTTTCGCTCCGTCAGCGACGAGACGAAGCTCGCCGACTATATCCGCCTCGCGGCGCCGGCGATCATCGCCGCCGGCGGCCGCTATCTCGCGCGCGGGACGCCGGCGCGCGTCTTCGAGGCGGGCGCGATCGAGCGCACCGCAGTGATCGAGTTCGATAGCGTTGGGGCGGCGGTCGCCGCCTATGAAAGCCCCGCCTACCAGGAGGCTCTGCGCGCGCTCGACGGCGCCGCGGTGCGCGATCTCCGCATCATCGAAGCCGTTTCGTAATTCGCGGCAGCAGGGTTCCTCCCCCGCGCAGCGGGGGAGGTGTCGCGCGTCAGCGCGACGGAGGGGGCAATAAACGCAATTATTCTCTCTTGCGCGCCCCCATCGGCGCTTCGCGCCACTTCCCCCGCTTCGCGGGGGAATAACCTTCGCGACGCGCATCTCCGTCCCCCTCACGCCAGCCCGCTCTCGCGTGCCGACCCGTCCCGCGATCCGGCGCCTTGCATCGCCTGCGTCGGTATGATTGAGACGGCCGCGCAAAACGGCGGGAGCGCCGATGTCCGATCAATCACTGGTGGTTATTCCCGTGCCGCTCGATGCGGGCGGGATCACTTACGCGGTTGCGCGTCTCGTCAGCGACGGCGAGCGGCCTTTCGCCGAGGCGATCGCCGCAATTCCCGGAACGAATTTCGCGCCGCCGCGGCGAATCTCATTGTCGCCCCGAAGCCTCGCCCGCCTCCGCGACGGCGCCGCCGGGCGCCCCGATCTCTATTTCTACGAAGGCATGATCCTGCCCTCGCGATGAGCGCGCGGCCAGCGAATGGTCGTCGAGAAAACCTGAGACTAACGCGGCGAACAGAGATACCGGTCGCGCCATTAATCTGCGCTACTTCCGCAGGTCCTATCTGGAGACGCCCATGAAACGGGTCGATGCCGGTAATCTTCTGGTGGTTGTTTCCGGAGTCATCGTCGCCCTGCACACCGGCCTGTTTGGAATTTGGGTCAATGCACTTGGTTTCGGACTCCTCGCTCTGGCGAACGGCATCGCGCTTTTCGGAGCCATTTTCATCGCCATGAATGCGATCGCCTGGGTGGTGGCGCGTGAGGCCTTCAATCGTCAAATCCGGGCGGAGGGCCTCGAACGCGGGCTGTCCTGGCCGGTATCTGCCGGCGCACTTGCGCCGTTCTTCTTCATCTTCGCCGGATGGATCGCGTGCGCTTTCAACGCGCGCGCTCTTTGCGGGTCGCATTGCGGTAAGCAGGCGCGGGGCGCACTAGAAGAACACGCAACGCCCGCGGTTTGGCGGCAACTGCATCGCAATAGCGCCTGCGCCGCGCTTATGCACCCTACGCGGGCTAATAGCCTGGAACGCAGGAGGCGATCGTGGCTCTCCAAACCAAGCGCCGCACACGAACCGAACCGAAGGAATGGGCGCTGGGGAGCTGTCTCTGCGGCGCAGTCGAGGTCGAGATCGGCGTGCCCGCGCGCTGGGCCTGGCACGATCATACGCGCGCCAGCCGCCTCGCCCATGGCGCGGCCTACGCCACCTATGTCGGCTGCTGGAGGAGCCGCTTCCGCATCGCCAAGGGCGAGGACGAGATCGCCCGCTACGGGGAGAAGGGACGTCTGCGGAGCTTCTGCCGGCGCTGCGGGACGCCGATCGCCTATGAGCGCAGCGACCCCAACATGGTCAATGTTCCGCGCGCGCTCTTTTCCGGACGGACCGGGCGCGAGCCGCTCTATCACGTCGGCATCGCCGAGCTCGCCGACTGGACCTGGCTCGGCGATCGCCTCGTCCCGCTCAAGGGATTCCCCGGTGTCTTCTGGACGCGGGCGAAGCCGAAGCGCCCCGAATTTCTGTAGCCCGCGGCGAGGCGACCCGGCCACGTCTGCGAATATCAAAACTCCCTCTGGCTTCTTTATGTTGCCTGCTGATTCGCTGATTCGCTATTCGATTGTCGAATGAATCCGCGCCGAACATTGCCCCGCCGATTCGGCGCCTTGTCGTCGGCAGCGACACTGTGTCCTCGTCTCCGCTGACGACGGCGCCCGGCGAACGACGCAATTAATTTTTGACGCAAATGGAATCATGCGCGAATGCCCCCGCAACTTGTCTGGGGACGGCCGGGCCGTCTCCGCCAATGGGGGTTTCCTGCAATGAAAAGACTTTTCGTAGTGGCGTTGGTTTCGGCGGCGGCGAGCCTGCCAGCTTTGGCAGCGCCGATGACGATGACCGGCGTCAATTTCGACACCAGCAATGCGGCGAGCGAAGTGCTGTGGGCGCAGGGCGGCGTGACCACTGGTCCCGACGCCAATCGCCGCGAGGCCTGCGGTGCGGCCGGCCCGCCGAACGGACCCAACGGGATCGCGTGCCGCGCGCTCGAAGCCCAGGGTTTCGACCTCAACAGCTTTGTCGAGATCGACAATAACGGGGTTGCGCCCGATGACATTCTCTCCGTGCTCTTCGCCAGCGCGATCGTGAATGGCGCCGGGTCGTGCGTCGCATCGCAGAATAACGGCCTGACCGGTCCCGCGAACGCGGCTGCCTATGCCGGATGCGATCTCCTCGTTTTCGAGATCCTCAACCAGCCGGACAATCCGACGTTGTCATTGACCCTCAACGGGACCACGATTCTCGGCGTTCTCCTCGCCCAGCAGGGCGTCAATGCGAGCCATGTCGCGATCTGGGGCTTCGATCTCAGCGGCCTCGGCGTCGCCATCGGCGCCGCTGCGAACAACCCGCTGTTCCTGGGGCGTCAAACCGGATCGCCGGATGTGGCAGCGATCGTCGGCCTTAACTTCGGCGCTCCGCCGCCGCCGCAAGTTGTTCCGCTTCCTGCGGCGGCGTGGCTGTTCGCGGCTGGACTCGCCGGCCTCGGATTTGCGCGCCGCCGCGCGCGCCGCTCGCCGGCGCGCCTTGATACTTAAGGCGCGCGGCCTCTCTTCAGGTGGCGTCGCCTCTCAAGCGCTGTAGAAGAACTCCTCGCGCACGATCTTGCCGTTCTTGACGGTATAGAGCCCGAGTTCGCGCATTTTGCGGCGCTCTTTCGTCGCCTTCTCGGTGACGTCGATGTCGAAGACGACGCCGAAGCGGTCCTTGCCGTGGAAGAACGGCCCTTCAACCTTCTGCGAATTGACGTCATGGGCGGAGAACCACCATTCGTGCTTGCCCTTGATGCCGTCGATCCCTTTGGTCTCGGCGCCCTGCCCGCCCATGTCGGCGGCTTCGACCGAGACTGCGTCCTTGGCGTAGAGTTCATTAAGACCCTTCGCCTCCTGCCTGTCGCGGCAGTAATCGACCAGCGTATTTGCGACTTTCATCAGTGTACTGTCGAACATGGCTTGCTCCTTCAACGGCGTTCATCGCGCGCGGGGGCTTACGCCCTGAGGCGTCGCTCGGCAAGCGCCTTCGGCAAATGTGAGCGGCCGGGCTTTGGCGCCCGATCCAGCGTGCCGCGCCCGTCGCCTTCGCCCTGGGGGCGTCCAAATGCGCGGCATTTGCGATCAACCGCCTTGTTCGCGCGGCGAATTCCGTATGCCCGCCGACTGGGAGGCCGTAATCCGGCGAAGATATCCAAGAGAGGGGATCGTCATGATGTCGTTCAAATCGCTGCTGCTCGCCGCCTCCGCCGCCGCAGTGTTCCTGGCCGCCGCCCCCGGCGCATTCGCCGCGGAACCCGCGACCGCCGCCGCCAAAGAGCAGTCCGAAGACGCCCGTCTTGCCGCGTTCTTCGAGGAGATCTTTCAGCGCAATCTCAAGGACCAGCCGATCCTGCAGTCCCAGATTGGAATGAAGGGACCGGACTACGGCAAATGGAACGATTTTTCCGACGCCGAAGCGCAGCGCCAGAATGACCTGACCAAAGCCGACCTCGCGCGCCTGAGAGCCGAGTTCGACGTCGCCAAACTCTCAGAGCCGTCGAAAGTGAGCTACCGCATCTTCGAGTATTTGCAGCAGCGGGCGCTCCGCAATTTCGACTGGCGCTTCCACGGCTACGCCTTCGCGACGACCAACAGCCCGCTGAGCTTCGTCGCCAGTTTCCTGCAGAATATCCATCGCGTTGACGACGTTTCCGACGCCGAAGCCTATCTGTCGCGGTTGAACGCCGTCGAGACCGCCACCGATCAGTTCATCGAAGGCATCGATCTCGCCGCGGAGCGCGGCGTCGTGCCGACCGCGTTCTCCTTCGATCCGGTCCTCAAGGACACGCGCAATCTCATTACCGGCGCGCCCTTCGACGGCGGCGCCGACACGCCCATTCTCGCCGACTTCAAAGGCAAGGTCGAAAAGCTGAAGATCAGCAAGGCGGAGAAGAAGCGGCTCGTCGATGCGGCCGTCGCGGCGTTGAACGGTCCCTACAAGCGCGCGGTCGAGAAGATGGCCGCCAAAGTCGAGGGCTTGCGCGAAGAATCCGTCGGCGAGAACGGCGTCTGGGCTCTGCCCGACGGCGCGTCGTTCTACAGGAACCAGATCGATTTCTGGACGTCCGAGCCCGACCTTTCCGCCGACCATATCCACAAGATCGGGCTCGCCGAAGTAAAGCGCATCCGCGGCGAGATGGAGGCGATCAAGAAGACCGTCGGCTTCAAGGGCGATCTCGCGGCGTTCTTCGCGCATCTGCGGACCGACCCCGCCAATTTCTTTCCGAATACAGATGAAGGGCGCAAAGCGTTTCTCGACCAGTCGAAGGCCTATATCGACGCCGTCTACGCCGACGTATCGAAGGACTTCAATCTGATACCCAAGGCGCCCTTGGAAGTGCGCCGCGTCGAGGAATGGCGTGAGGCGACGGCGCCGATCGCCTTCTACAATCAGCCTTCGCTCGATGGGTCTCGCCCCGGCATCTACTACGTAAACCTCAAAGACATGGCGAAGAAGCAGAAGCACGAGATGGAGACCGTCGCCTATCACGAGGGCGCGCCGGGGCATCATTTCCAGATCGCCATCCAGCAGGAGCTTCAGGACGTGCCGATGTTCCAGAAGTTCGCTTTCTTCGGCGCCTATATCGAAGGCTGGGCGCTTTACGCCGAGCGCCTCGCCAGGGAACAGGGCCGTTTCAAGGATCCGATGCAGGATTTCGGGCGACTGCAGAACGAGATGCTCCGCGCCTGCCGGCTCGTCGTCGACACCGGAAGCCACGCCAAGAAATGGTCGCGACAAAAGATGATCGACTACATGATGGCCAACAATCCGATGACCCTGGAAGACGCGACCAAGGAGGTCGAGCGCTACATCGACAATCCCGGACAGGCGCTCTCCTATAAGATCGGCATGCTGAAGATTCTGGAGCTTCGCGAGAAGGCGAAGGCGGCGCTCGGGGACGATTTCGACGTCCGCGATTTCCACGACGCGGTGCTTAAAAACGGCGCCGTGCCGCTCCCGATCCTCGAAGAGTTGGTCGGCGATTACATCGCCGCCAAGAGCGGCGAAGCGTCATGAGGCGCGCGCCGATCGCCGCCATCCTTCTGGCGGCGGCGTTTATTTCCGCGCCCGCGCTGCACGCGCATGAACCGAAAACCGGCGACGCCGTCACGGCGACGCCGGAAGGCCGACGCGCCGATCTCCGCGTCTTCCGTGAAAAATTTCTCGCTCGCGATCGATCCTATTCGGAGGCCGCGCGCGCCGAGGCGGAAACGCGTACGGCGGCGCTGGAATCCGCCGCTGACGGCGTTTCTCAAGCCTATTTCGAACTCGAAATCGCGCGCATCGTCGCGCTCGCCGATAACGGCCATACGGTGGCGTTTCCCGGCCCGCGCTCCCGGCGTTACGATCGAGTCGGCGTGCGGTTGGTCCCGTTCGGCGAGGAGTTTTACGTCCTCCGCGTTGAAAGCGAGCATCAGGATCTCCTCGGCGCGCGGCTCATTTCGATCGGCGGACGCCCATTGGCCGAACTTCGCGCAATCGCCCGAACGCTGGTCGGCGGAACGCCGGCCTGGCGCGACCGCAACGCCGGCTATTTCTTCGAAAGCCCGCAGCAGATGCGGGCGCTCGATGCGATCGGCGCCGATGCGGCTTATGTGTTTCAAACTGCGGATGGGCGCAGGATCGAGCGCAGTCTCGCTCCGGAGCCCGCAGATCCCGATCGGCCGCGCGCCAATTCCAATCGCTGGCTCTTTCCGCAAATGTTGACGGAGGAAGGCGGCGCGTGGCGCGCCGCGCTTCAAGCACCCGCTCCATGGGCGTTCGCCGAACCGGGCAATTTTTTCCGCTGGCGGACGGTCGACGGCCTGGACGCGATCGTCATCGATCTCCGCGAGAATAACGATTCGGAAGATCGCAAGATTTCCGATGCCTTGGCCGAATTCGAAAGGGCGATCGTCGAGAATGAGCCGCGCAATATCGTGCTCGACATGCGCATGAACGGCGGCGGCGATCTCAATTCGACGCGCAACTTCATGAAGTCCCTACCCGATCGCGCGCCGGGACGCATTTTTGCGCTGACCAGTCCCTGGACGTTTTCCGCGGCGATTTCGAGCGTCGGCTACCTTGAACAGTCCGCGCCGGACCGCGTGACAATTGTCGGGGAAATGGCCGGCGACCGTCTGAATTTCTTTTCGGAAGGCGATGTCGTCACTTTGCCCAATTCGCGCATCGAAATCCTCAATGCGACGGAACGGCACGACTACGAGACCGGCTGCCGTGGCTACAAGGATTGCCACGGTCCGGTGGTGAGAAACCCGATCAGCGTACCGACCCTCGCGCCGGATATCGCAGCGCCGTGGACGATCGACGCCTATCTCGCCGGGCGCGACCCGGCGATGGAGGCTGTCGCGGCTGTGCTCGCTGAAGAATAAACGCCATCTGAATTACTGCTCCCGCCAGGCGCGGGCGAAACTGTTGGCGAGCGGGCGCAGGAGATAGGCGAGCGCGGTCTGCTCGCCCGATTTGACGATGATTTCCGCGGGCATGCCCGGCGTCACCTTGCGGCTGCCAAGTTTCTCAAGCTCGCCGTCGTTCAGGGACAGCCGCGCGAGAAAATAGGGCTCGCCTTCTGGCGTCGCGAGGGCGTCTGCGGAGACGTAATCGAGCCGGCCCTTCAAGACCGGAGTGGTGCGGAGATTGAATGCTGTGAGACGCACATCGGCGTCCTGGCCGGCGGCGATCGCATCGATGTCCTGCGGGCGGATCGCCGCTTCGACCATCAGCTTCTCGCGCTCCGGGACGACTTCGAGCACGATAGCGCCTTCGGCGACGACGGCGCCTTCGGCGTGCACGGCGAGGCCCACGACGATTCCCTCCGCTGGCGAACGGATTTCCGTCTGGTCGAAGGCGAGCCGCGCTGCGGTCAGCCGCTCGCCGAAGGTGACGATGCGCGTTCGGACTTCGCTGAGCTCCGCGGCCGCTCCCTCGAGCTGGTCGGTTTCGAGCTGCCTTATTTCAAGCTCGGCCTGGCCGCGCGCGGTGTCGGCGCGGGCGAGGTCTGCGTGATGCTGCCCGACCTCGCCTTCGAGCCGCGATTTCTCCCGGCGCAGCGCGTAGACGCGCTGGCGCGTCGTCAACCCCTCGGCGAGCAGCTTCTCGAGGCCCACGAGCTCCTGCCCGACGATGCGGACCTGGTCCTTTTTGGACGCGATCTGCGCATTCAGTCCGGCGGAAAGGCTCTCCATCTGCGTGCGCCGCTGCGCAAGGATTTCGCCCTTGCCGAGGCGGGCGTCGCGGCGCTTGGCGAAGAGTTCCTGCTGGCCGGCGAAAATCTGCGCCGTCTCCTTTTCGCGGCCCGCGAAGGCCTTGGGGGGCGCCATCCCGGAGCGCCCCTCGATCTCGGCTGTCAAACGCGCCTCCTCGGCGAGAGCCTGATCGTAGGCCGATTGCACGATCTGAAGCTCCGCTTCAGGACGGGTCCGGTCGAGCGTGACCAAGAGCTCGCCGGGGCTCACTCGATCGCCGTCGCGAATATGGATGGCGCGGACGATTCCGGTCTCCGCCGCCTGCACCGGCTTCCGTTGCGAATCGACGGTGAACTTGCCGATCGCCACGACGCCGCTCGCCAGCGGCGCAGTCGCCGCCCAGCCGCCGAACCCGACGAAGATCGCCGCGACGAGAATGAGGCCGAGGCGCGTGCGCGAACGTGTCGCGAGATTCGGTCGCGGCGCCCCAAGCGTCGGAGCATAAGGGACGACAGATTGCGAGCTATCGCTCATCGGCGTCCTTCCGATAGGCGACGACGCGTTTGTCGTTTTCTATCACCGGGCGCGTGACCCGCGGCAGGACCGCGTCGCGCGCGTCGAGCTGGTCGATCCGCCCGCTGCGCAGGACGAGAAGCCGGTCGGCGGCGGCGAGCGGCCCCGGGCGGTGCGAAATCGCAATGATGGTTGAGCCTGCAGCCTTCATGGAGTCGATCGCCTTGCGCAGCGCCATCTCGCCTTCGGCGTCGAGAAAGGCGTTCGGTTCGTCGAGGAGCAGGAGCTTCGGCGCGCCGTAAAGCGCCCGCGCCAGCGCAAGCCGTTGCCGCTGACCGGCCGACAGGCGGCTGCCGCCCTCGCCGATCGGCGTGTCGTAGCCTTTCGGCAGCGCAAGGATCATCTCGTGGACGCCGGCGAGCTTCGCAGCCTCGATGACCGCGTCGTGGTCCGGGCTTTCAAGCCGCGCGATGTTGCTCAAGACAGTTCCGCCGATGAGCTGGATGTCCTGCGGCAGATAGCCGACATATTTGCCGAGTTCATCGCGCCGCCAATGCGCGAGTTCGGCATGGTCGATGCGGATCGTTCCCGCCATCGGCGTCCAAATGCCGGCGAGCATGCGCATCAGCATGGTCTTGCCGGAGCCGCTCGGCCCGATGACGCCGAGCATTTCGCCGGGCTTCAGCGTGAATGAGATATCGTGGAGGAAAGGATCGGCCGCCCCCGGCGCGCCGCCCGATAATCCAGCGACTTCGATTGCGCCCTGCGGCGCGGGGAGTCGCAGTTCCGGTTCGGTCTGTTCAGCCCCGGCGAGGACGGCCTTGAGCCGCAGATAGCCGTCGCGGGCGGCGGCGATTCCGTTCCAGCTCGAGAAGAGCTGCTCAGCCGGCGCCATGGCGCGGGCCATCAGAATGACCGCGGCGATCATCGCGCCGGCGCTCATCTCGTCGCCGATCACCAAAGCCGCGCCGATGCAGAGGATCGCGACCTGCAAAAGGAGCCGGACGGTCTTCGCCGTCGCATTGAGCGCGGAGGATTTGTCGCTGCCCTTGAGCTGCTCGTCGATCGAACGGTGAAGGAGCTTGCGCCAGATCGCGCCGGCGCGCGCGGCCATGCCCATCGCATAGAGGCTTTCGCCGGCGCGCAGCGCGCTCTGCGCGAAGCGCGAAGATTGCACGGCGTAGCGGTAGGACTGTTTTAAGGACGGCCGGATCAGCGGCTCGCCGAGCGCGCCGACGCCGATGACCGCGATCGTCCCCAGCAATGCGACGGCGCCGAGCGCCGGATGCAGCAGGAAAATCAATCCGATGAAGAGCGGCGACCACGGAATGTCGAGCAGTGCAAGAATGCCGGGTCCGGCGCAGAAGCTGCGCACCGAGTGGAGGCTCGCGAAAATTTCGGCCTCGCTCGCCGCCTGCCCCTGCAGCCGTCTCGCCACGGCGGCGTCGAACACGGTCGCGTCGACGCGGGACTCCCAGCGCGCCGCCATGCGCGAGAGAATCGATTGTCGCAGCCCGTCGAGCACGCCGAAGCCGATGAGGAGGCCTACGGCGAGCAGAGTGAGCATCAGGAGCGTGTCGCCGCTCCGCGAGGTCAAGACCCGGTCATAGACCTGGAGCATATAGAGCGGCAAAGCGAGCACGAGCAGGTTCGCGGCGAAGCTGAAGGCGGCGACGACGGCGAAATCGCCGCGCGCTTCGCGGTTCGCCGTACGCAGGATTCCGCCGTCGCGCGGCCCGTCGGTCACGGATGCAAGATCGTCAGGGGGCTCGCCGGCCATGGCGCATTTTAGCGCATTTTTTGAACAGATCGAATCGAACCCTCTCCGCCGCTCGTCCGCGCGAAGGCGCAGACCTGTTCCGCGAAAAACAACTCGCGAGACCAGCGACTCCCCTCTCCCATTGGGAGAGGGGCCGGGGGTGAGGGATTGGGCCGTGCAATGGTCCGCATACGGCGTCTTTCGCGGGGAGCCGGTCCCTCACCCCTGTCCCCTCTCCCGACGGAAGAGGGGAACGCTTGGCCTCGCCTTCCGCATTCTTGCGGCGACAGTCGTCACATCCGAGATCCTCAGGCTCAACCTGGGCAACACCGCTTTCGGGCCGAGCAATCCCGCCGGCGAACGGCTTCCGCGCAAAAAGGGCGGGCCCTCAGATGATGTCGGCGGCGGTGATGAGGGTGCTCTGACCTACCAGGGTAATCGTCCCGCCGTCCGGCGTGGTGATGACGAGATCAGGCCCCACGACGTTTTGCGTCGAGCCCGCGAGCGAGGAACCGAACGCGCTGAAGTCCAGCAGGTCCGTCCCGTCCTCGAAATCCTGGATCGTATCGGCGTCGGTCCCAGTGTTGACGACGAACACGTCGGCGCCGAGCCCGCCCGTCATGTCGTCATTGCCGGCGTCGCCGCTGATTGTATCGGCGCCGCTGCCGCCGTCGATGACATCGTCGTCATCGCCGCCGCTGATCTCGTCGAGACCCCCTTGTCCGTTGATGACGTCCTCGCCGGCGCCGGCGACGATCGCGTCATCGCCCGAGCCCGCGAAGATTACATCGTCGCCGCCGCCGCCGTCGACAACGTCGGCCTGGCCGCCGGTGTCGATGGCGTCGTCGCCGTCGCCGCTGTCGACGATGTCGCGCCCCGAACCGGTCGCGATATCGTCGTCGCCCGATCCCGTCGTCACGATATTGTTGCCGGGCCCGGCGTCGACCGAATTATCGCCGTCGCCCGCATTGATCACATCATTGCCCGTGCCGGCGGCGATGGTGTCGGCGCCGGCGCCGGCGGTTACGAAATTATGGCCCGACCCGGCGTCGATGTCGTTATCGCCCTCGCCGGCGTCGATGACGTCTTCGCCCGGACCGGCGTTGATGACATCGTCGTCGTCGCCCGAGTCGATGGTGTCATTGCCCTGGCCGGTGTTGATAACGTCGTCGCCGGCGCCCGAATTGATGATGTCGTTGCCGGAACCGACGGTGATGTCGTCGTCGCCGGAGCCTGTCGTTATCACGTTATGGCCGCTGCCGGCGTTGATGACGTTGTCGCCGTCGCCGGCGTCGATGTCGTCATTGCCCGATGCCGCGTCGATGACGTCATCGCCGCCGCCCGCGATGATCGAATTATTGCCCGGACCGGCGTTGATCTCGTTGTCGCCGTCGCCGGCGTCGATCGTATCATTGCCCTGACCGCCGCTGATCTGATCATCGCCGGCGCCGGCAGTGATCGTATCGTGCCCGCCGAGCGCATTGATCGTATCGTGGCCGCCCTGGGTGAAGTTGAATGTGTCGTCCTGTTGGGTCCCGGTTTGGGTGTCATTGCCGGGCAGCCCTGTAAAGTTCGCCACGTTCGTATCCTTCCGTTAGAGGCTCTTCCTCGATCTCGCGGCGCCGACGGGCCGCCGTTTACGGAGGCGTGAGGTCCGCGTCGGTCAGAACGACCGTCTGGCCGATCAGGATGATCTTGCCGCCGTCGGGGGTGGTGATTTCGAGATTGCCGGCGACGACCGCCTGCCCCGATCCGGCGAGCGTATCTCCGAACTCGCTGTAGTCGAGCAAATCGGTCCCGTCCTCGAAGTCCTGGATCGTGTCGGTGTCGGTTCCGCCATTGGCGACGAACACGTCAGCGTCGGCGCCGCCGGTCATGTCGTCATCGCCCTCGTCGCCGCTGATCCGGTCGGCGCCGGCGCCGCCGTCGATCGTATCGTCGTCGTCGCCGCCGTTGATTTCGTCATCGCCGTCATTGCCGTCGAGATTATCCTCGCCCGTCCCGCCGTTGATCAGGTCGTTGTCGCCGCCGCCCGAGACGGTATCGTCGCCGGCGCCGGCGTTGATGATGTCATCGCCGTCGCCCCCATCGACTCCATCTTCGCCGGAGCCGGCGTTGACGACGTCCTTTCCGGCGCCGGCGTTGACAATGTCATCGCCCGAGCCGGCGTTGATCACGTCATTCCCGCCGCCGCTATTCACGTTGTCATCGCCGGTGCCGGCGTTGATGACGTCATTGCCGGACCCGGAGGTCACCGAGTCGTCTTCCGAGCCGGAATTGATCGTATTGTTGCCGTCGCCGGCGTTGATCACGTCAGCGCCCGAGCCGGAGTTGATGACGTCATTGCCGGCGCTCGAATTTATGGTGTCGTCGCCGGCGCCGGAATTGAGCGTATCGTTTCCCCCTTGCGTGAAATCGAAGAGGTCGCTTTGCGGCGTGCCGTTGCGCGTATTGTTGCCAGCAGTGCCGGTGAAGGTCGCCATGTTCATTCTCCCATTGAAAACTCAAGCGGCGCCGGCCGATCGCATCAGCCGGCGCCGCGCTGTCGGTCCGGCCGATTACGGAGGCGTCAAATCCGCGTCGGTCAGCACAACGGCTTGCCCGATGAGGATGATCTTGCCGCCGTCGGGCGTGGTGATTTCGAGGTTACCGGCGACGATCGCCTGCCCCGAGCCGGCGAGAGTGTCGCCGAATTCGCTGTAGTCGAGCAGGTCGGTTCCGTCCTCGAAGTCCTGGATCGTGTCAGTGTCGGTTCCGCCATTGGCGACGAACACGTCGGCGTCGGCGCCGCCGGTCATGTCGTCATCGCCCTCGTCGCCGCTGATCCGGTCGGCGCCGGCGCCGCCGTCGATCGTATCGTCGTCGTCGCCGCCGTTGATTTCGTCATCGCCGTCGCCGCCGGTGAGGTTATCCTCGCCGGAGCCGCCGTTGATCTCGTCGGCGCCGCCGCCGCCGCTGACGACATCGTTGCCGGAGCCGGCGTTGACGCTGTCGTCGCCATCGCCGGCCGCGACCTGGTCGGCGCCCGAGCCTGCGTTTATGTTGTCGTCGCCAGCGCCGCTGTCGACAATGTCATCGCCCGAGCCGGCGTTGATATTGTCATTGCCGGCCCCGCTGGAGACGTCGTCGTTCCCGGAGCCGGCGTTGATATCGTCATTCCCCGAGCCGGAAGTGACAACGTCGTCGCCCGAACCGGCGTTGATGTCGTTGTTGCCGTCGCCGGCGTTGACAATATCGTCGCCGGAGCCGGCGTTGATGCTGTCGTTGCCTGAGCTGGAATTGATGGTGTCGTCGCCGGCCCCTGAATTCAGCCTGTCGTTTCCGCCCTGCGTGAAATCGAAGAAGTCGTCCTGAGGCGTGCCGTTTCGGGTGTTGTTCCCGGCAGTCCCTGTGAAGTTCGCCATGTCGTCATTCTCCCGTTTAACAGTGATTGATCGAGCGCCGGGCGGTCCCGTTATCGGAGCGCAGGTCTTCAGCGAGGGCGGAGTGGAGCGTCACGCCGATTGGATCCCCCATCCCGGGCGTTAGGGCCAAGGTAAATTCTTTAACAGGCCGCCCGAGCGAAGAAAACAAGGAACAGCGGCGAAATTCGCGTCTTTGATGTCATGCGGGTTCCCTCGGCACGCCGCCGTTGCAGCGCCGGATTCTGCCGTCCGCACGCCGGGCGAGGATGGAAAATGGGGGGCCGGCGGACGGCTCCAGCCCTGGGACCTGCGACGTTTCGCAGAGGGTTCCCGTCGTAAGTCGGCCCAGGTCTTCGATTATAAGTCGCACAAGGGGGGATCGTGCGCTAGGCGAGCGAGTGAGGACGGTGTCAGGCCTTGGCGGAGCGGTCATTCAGGGACGAGGTTGAGAAGCTTCGCATCGGAGCCGGCGAGGTCTTTCGCGGCGAAGGAATTCTCGCCGTGGCCAAGGCGCTGCTCGAATCCGGGGTCTCCTATGTCGGCGGCTATCAAGGCGCGCCGATCTCGCATCTGATGGATGTTCTGTCCGACGCCGAAGGTATCCTGTCCGAACTCGGCGTCCATTTCGAGGCGAGCGCCAACGAAGCGGCGGCGGCCGCCATGCTCGCGGCGTCGGTCAATTATCCGTTGCGCGGCGCGGTCACCTGGAAGTCCACTGTCGGCACCAATGTCGCTTCGGACGCACTCGCCAATGTCGCGTCATCGGGCGTCACCGGCGGGGCGCTTGTGATCGTTGGAGAGGATTACGGCGAGGGCTCCTCCATCATGCAGGAGCGCAGCCACGCTTTCGCGATGAAGTCGCAAATCTGGCTCCTCGATCCGCGTCCGAACCTTCCCTCGATCGTCTCGGCCGTCGAACGCGGTTTCGAACTTTCCGAGGCGTCCAACACGCCGGTGATGCTCGAACTCCGTATCCGCGCCTGCCACGTCTACGGATCTTTCGTCGCTAAAGACAATGTGCGTCCCGCATTCGCGCTGCGCGACGCAATGGAGAACCCGACGCGGGACTACAGCCGCGTTGTGCTCCCGCCGTCGAATTTCGCCCATGAAATCGAGAAGATCGAACGGCGCTGGCCGGCCGCCGTCGACTACATCAAGCGAGCGAAGTTCAACGAGTTTCTCGGCGGCCACAAGGGCGACATCGGCATCGTTGTCCAGGGCGGGCTCTACAACACGCTCGCGCGCGCGCTTGAGCGCCTCGGACTCGCCGATTGTTTCGGCGACACGGACATTCCGATCTATTGCCTCAACGCGACCTATCCGCTGATCGAGGACGAAGTCCGCGGCTTTTGCCTCGACAAGCGCGCGGTGCTGATGGTCGAGGAAGGACAGCCCGAATACCTCGAACAGGCGTTCAACTCGATCCTGCGCAACGCCGACATCCAGGCGAAAATCGTCGGCAAACGGATCTTGCCGCGCGCCGGAGAATACAGCGGCCAGGTTCTGATCGACGGGCTGCGCGCGTTCTTCACGGAATTCGCGCCATCACGTGTCATCCCGGAAGCCGCCGGAGGCGGCTATCCGGGACCTCCTTCGGCTCGCTCGCCGACCATCTCCGGAGGTCCCGGCTCTCCGCTTCGCTCCGGCCGGGATGACACGCAATTGGGGTCAGCGACCGCCCTCGCCTCCATCGTCCCCCAGCGTCCCGCCGGTTTCTGCATCGGCTGCCCCGAGCGGCCGGTGTTTTCGGCCATGAAGCTCGTCGAGAAGGAGATCGGCAGATTTCACGTCAGCTGCGACATCGGCTGCCATCTGTTCTCGATCCTGCCGCCCTTCGATATCGGCAACACGACCATGGGCTACGGGCTCGGCTGGTCGGGCGCCTCAGCGTTTTCAACATCTTCCTCGCAGCGCACGGTCGCGGTGATGGGCGATGGCGGCTTCTGGCACAACGGGCTGGCGAGCGGCGTCGGGGGCGCCGTATTCAACAAAAACGATAACGTCCTCGTCATCGTCGACAATGGCTATTCGGCTGCGACCGGCGGCCAGGACATTCTCTCGTCACGGGCGACCAATCCGACAAAGGCGACGCGGAATTCGATCGCCAAGGCGGTAAGGGGCGTCGGCGTCGAGTGGGTGAAGGAAGTCAATACTTACGATGTCGGCGCGATGAAGCGCACGTTGAAAGAGGCGATGACGACCGCTTTCAACGGCCCGAAAGTCATCGTCGCGCAATCGGAATGCATGCTCAACCGCCAGCGCCGCGAGAAGCCGCTACGCGACAGAGCGATCGCCGACGGCAGGCGCGTCGTCCGCGCGCGGTTCGGCGTCGATCCCGACACCTGCACCGGCGATCACGCTTGCATCAGGCTTTCGGGCTGCCCATCCCTTACCCTGCGCGACAATCCCGACCCGCTGCGCGACGATCCCGTCGCCTATGTCGACAATGACTGTGTCGGTTGCGGCGTATGCGGGGAGAATGCGCACGCCGCCATTCTGTGCCCGTCCTTCTACCGCGCCGATCTGACCTACAACCCCTCGTTCTGGGATAGCACGCTTGCTGGATTTCGCGGCGCAATCATCGGTTGGTTCCAGCGTCTCGCCGATCACGCCCGCGCGCGGCGGAGCTTCGCATGACGCGCCCGATCAAGATCGCCATCGCCGCGCTTGGGGGACAAGGCGGCGGCGTACTCGCCGACTGGATCGTCGCATCCGGCGAAAAAGCCGGCTTTCTCGCGCAATCGACATCGGTCCCCGGCGTCGCGCAGCGCACCGGCGCGACCGTCTATTACATAGAGCTGTTTCCGGAGGGGGCGGCGAAGGCGCGCGGAATTACGCCCGTGCTGGCGCTGATGCCGACGCCTGGCGATGTCGATATCGTCATCGCTTCCGAGCTGATGGAGGCGGGGCGCGCGATCTTGCGCGGCTTCGTTTCGAACGAGACAACGCTCATTGCCTCATCGCATCGCGATTACGCCATCGCCGAAAAAATCACGCTCGGCGATGGCCGCCGCGACGGCGGGGCGGTTATCGATGCTGCGGCCGCGCAAGCGGGTCGATTGATTATCGCCGATATGGCCGAGGCCGCCCGCGACGCCGGCGCTCCCTTGAGCGCAGTTCTTTTTGGCGCGCTCGCCGGCTCCGGCGCCTTGCCGATTTCGAAAGCCGCCTTTGAACAGACGATCCGCGATGGCCGCTCGGTCGATGCGAACCTCGCCGGCTTCGCGCGCGGCTTTGAAATTGGAGCCGCCTCCCCTCTCCCGCATGGCGGGAGAGGGGTCGGGGGTGAGGGTCCCCCAACAGGCGCAGCGCTCGTGGATGCACGCTCACCCCCCGCTCCTCTCAGCCAAGCGGGAGAGGGAAGCGCCCGCGGGGCTGTCCGCGAAAAACCCCTGCCGCCGAAGCTGCGGCAGCTCCTGGACCGCCTATCCGCCTTTCCTCTCGAAACCCATACTCTGCTTACGGAGGGATTAAGGCGCGTCGTCGATTATCAGGGCACGCGCTATGGCGGGCTCTATCTCGATCGCATGGAGGAAATGAGGGGAAGCGATACCGGGCCTAGCTCGCGCCTCCTCAGTGAAACCGCCAAATACCTCGCGCTGCGCATGACCTGGGAGGACGCGATCCGGGTCGCAGATCTTAAAACGCGCACGAGCCGTTTCGAGCGGTTCCGGCAAGACGTGAAGGCCGCGGACGGACAGATCGTACATGTGTCCGAATATTTGCATCCGCGCGTCGAGGAGGTTTGCGATCTCCTGCCGCCTTCGATTGCGCGCTTTATTCTATCGTCTCCACGCCGGCGCAAATTGCTTTCGGGCCTGATCGGCGGCGGCCGGCGCATGTCGACGACGAAGTTGCGCGGCTTCCTGCCGCTTTATGTCATCGCAATGCTCCGCCCTTTCCGGCGCGCAACCTACCGCTTCGCCGTCGAGACGCAGCGTATTTCCGATTGGCTTGCGCTCCTGAAAGCTGAGGCCGCACGCGACTACGATCTCGCCTGCGAGATCGCGACGCTTCCGCGCCTGATCAAAGGCTATGGCGAGACTCACCAGCGAGGCCTTGCGAATTTCGATCGCATCGTTGCGGCATTGCCTCTGGTCAAAGAATCGGCAACGCCCGTTGCGGCTTTCGTCGCCCTGAAGGCCGCCGCCCTCAAGGACGAGAATGGCGCCGCGCTCGGCGCGTCGCTTCGAGCCTTGTCCCAATCCGTTGCGGCGTAATCCACAATGCCGGCGATTCGGTGCGAACGCCGCCCCATCATAACAATCCGTATACGGCATAATATCCTTGGTTCGGGCGCCTTCGGCTGCCCTCGATGCATTACGGCAGAGCATGCGGCGCGGGAGGCGCGCGCCTTTTAACCATCTAATTTGTTGATCCGCCTCAGGAATAAAAAACTTATCGGACAGCATTGACGCGCCATTATGATGGTTTCGTCGGAGTTGGAGAGGCGGCAGGCCAACCGTTTCCTGACGGCTTCGACACGGCGAGCGAGGGGCGCACCGCAGCGTAACGGAAGCGGAGCGTTACCCTA